>Ga0315279_10000063_pt1 | contig 226810 bp, 212 predicted proteins | sample YL17G06_20_MG_FD_203694 | JGI IMG/M metagenome (GOLD analysis project Ga0315279, IMG submission 203694) | Sediment microbial communities from Yellowstone Lake, YNP, Wyoming, USA - YL17G06_20 | ecosystem: Environmental > Aquatic > Freshwater > Lake > Sediment | place: USA: Wyoming | collected...
CGCGGCTTACGCGCGGAACCTGAAGACTTTTCTCCCCTCCCATGCGTGAGAGTGTTTCACGTCTTTTACTTTTCCGGAATGCCTAACATTTGTCCGGTATTTTCGTACCAGAGTGCTGAATAGTTACTATATTTCTATGAAAACCGATCTCCCGCAAAACTACCAGCAGCTCCAAAGCGCCCTCAGCCGAGTCGGCTATTTCCGCCGTGGCACTCTGCTCACGAGGTTCATGCCTTGCGGCAAACCCGGCTGCGCCTGTCAGGCCTCTCCGCCTCGCCTCCACGGTCCCTACTACCAGTGGACTCGTAAGGTCGGTGGCAAAACTGTGACCGTCCGCCTGACGCGCGAACAGGCCGACCTTCTAGCCGGCTGGATTGCCACCGGCCATGAATTAGACAAAATCATCGCTCAAATGGAGCGTCTGTCGTTGCGCGTCACCGATCGCCTTCTCAAGAAGCTACCATCCCCTGCGCGCAAGACCTCAACCTCGCCTCCCCGCGCCAAACGAGCTCCGACCCGCTAGAAATTACCCGACAAGCTGTAGATACTGCGCTTCGCGCCGTGCGGGCTAGAACTTGTAGCCGAACTTCCTCAGCATCGCGCGGCGGTCGGCCTTGTCCTCATCGCCCTCGACGCCTTTCGGAGAGCTGCCGTCGATGACTCCAAGAATGCCTTTGCCCTGCTCCGTGCCGGCCACGAGCACCTGGACGGGGTTGGCTGTCGCGCAGAAGATGCGGCACACCTCGGGGCAGGCCTTGATCTGCGTGAGCACGTTGATCGGGAATGCGTTTTTCAGCACGAGGAAGAAGGCGTGGCCCGCGGCGACCGCCTGGGCGCAACGGACCGCATCCGCCACCAGCGCCGGCTCGTTGCCCTCGGTGCGCACCAGGCAGGGCGGGGACGCTTCGCAGAAGGCCAGCCCGTACTTCGCGCCCGGCACGGCCCCGCTCACGATCTCCGCCAGGTCCTCCACCGTCTTGATGAAGTGTGACTGGCCAACGATGATGTTCGCCCCTTCCTGCCAGGACAGGGGGACCACGCCGATCGTCGCGTCCATCTCTATTCTCCTCTCATCAGGTCGAGCTGAAGCTCGACGGCCGCGCAGGGCATCTCGATGCCCCAGTTGGAAAGCACACGCGGGTGCACCTCTCCCATGATCCCGACGAGACGCCCATTCACGCGGATCTCCGCTGCGCGCCCGGGAATGAAGCGCGGGTCATCCGCGGGGGTAAGGCGCGGTTCGAGGGAGAGGTAGTAGAAGAGGGCCAGCGCGTGCGCGTCCACCTCGTTGAAGTCGGCTTCCCGGTCGGCGAGCAGGAACCCGAGGGAATTGTGCGTGCGCGATCCCTCGTTCACCTTGTCGTCCCTCAGGACGGTCTTGCCGATCTCGAAGATCCGGTGGGGGTACGTGGCGTGCGCCGACTCCGCCTCCGAGGCCAAAAGATTGGGGATGATGGAGTTGCGCACCATGTCGAAGCTCTCGGTCATCGGGTTGGCGATCTCGATGGCATCCGCGCCGTCGATGCACATGCGCTCGACGAAATCCTTCCGCGCGCCGAGATACCCGTAGATCATCTCCTGGTAGCCGAGCCCGATCAAGATCTCGCGCACCCGGCGGCTGTACTCCTCCGCGTCCGAGACCCGGCCCACGGTGAAATCCCGGGGCATGACAGGGGCGAAGCTCTCCATGCCCCGGCCTATCATGATCTCTTCTATTGCATCCACCGGATGCAGGAAGTCGTTCCTGTACTCCGGCGGGGAGACGACCAGCCGGGCGCCCTTCACCTGCACCGTGCTTCCCATCCGGCGGATGCTGGCGGCGGCCTGCTCCGCGGTGAACTCCTCGCCGAGCCTCTTCGACGCATCGGCCACTTCTAATACTGTGTCCTTCTGGAAGTAGAAGGGGGTGACGATCGTGCGGCCGTACGGCGTGTCGAAGGGGTATTCCACCGCGACCGGCAGCACGCGGAACCCCATGTCCGCGAAATCGCAGGCAGCGATTGCGCACGCGGTGAGGATCGTGTCCAGGTCGGGGCCCGTCAGGTCGATGAACAGCCGCGTGTCCCCCGGCTTCACGCCGCCGATCAGGGCGGAGTTGATGACCGGCGGGAATGTGAGCACCTCGCCCTTGCCGTCGGCCAGCAGGGGAAACCGCGGAAAGCCGGAGACGATGTGCCCGTATTCCTTCCCCTTGGGATGCTCGGTGAGGATCTGCCGCATGGACAGGGGCTCCTCGAAATCCAGGGGAATGAACCGGGTCTTGTCAGGGTCCGCCGCGGAGTACGAGACAGGCCAGGAGACCAGGTCCGCGCGGGACACGCCCATGGCGATGGTCTTGCGCTTCCTGCCGAAATTGCCGCAGAGCTTCTCCTGGGACTGGATGATCTCTCTCAGGAGAGCATCAGTGACCTCTTTCCCTTCCGCCACGAAGGAGCCGATGAACGGCCTGATGTCCTTCAGTCCCTTGTCCACCACGACCCGCCGATCGCCGTTCTTCTGCACAGCCCCGGCGCGGGAGAAGAACGGATAGGAGGGAACCTTGCCCGTGAGATAGATCGAGAGCTGCCGGGCAAGCCCCAGGGTGGACCACAGGTCGGGCCTGTTCGTGTCATTCAGCTCGATTCGCAGGATCCCCTCGCCCTTCGGCCAGTCGTCCAGCTCCGCCTTCGCGGTGGTGAGCAGGGGAGTGAGCTCGTCAGCGTCGTACCGCCGACCCAGCGCCTTGAAGAACATCTCTTCGTTGACGTCGATTTTCGGCATGGCCTAGCTGATCCTCCTGGAGCGCACATCCTCGATGGAGTTGGTGAATAGCTCGCGGATGTCGTGCAGCCCCATCGACGTGAGCGCCATCCGGTCGATGCCGAGCCCCCACGCGAGGACCGGGACCTTGATGCCCAGCGGCTCGGTCACCTCGGGCCGGAAAATCCCCGATCCTCCCAGCTCGAACCAGCCCAGGGAGGGATGCCGGATGTGGACCTCCACGGACGGCTCGGTGAAGGGGAAGAAGCCGGGAACGTACTTCACCTCCTTCGCCATGGCGACCTCTTCGGCGAACATCTTCAAAAGTCCCAGGAGCGTGCGGAGATTGACCTCCTCCCCCAGCACGATGCCCTCGGTCTGGTAGAAGTCCGCAAGGTGCGTCGCGTCCACCCGGTCGTAGCGGAAACAGCGCACCACGCCGAAATACTTCCCCGGCACTTTCGCCCGAGTGAGCTCTTTCGCCGAAAGGACCGTGCCCTGGCTTCTCAGGATGAGCCGGCGAGTGAAGTCCCGGTCGAACTTGTAGCCCCAGCCGCGGCTGCCGGTCTTCCAGCCATCCTCGTGCGTTGATGCCACCTGGTCGAGCCAGGGCTGCTCGATGCTTTTCGCGTGCGTCGGGTCCTTGATGTAGTAGACATCGTGGATGTCCCGGGCGGAGTGGAACTGCGGCATGAACAGTGCATCGCCGTTCCAGAACTCCGTCTCCACCAGCGGGCCGTCGAACTCCTCGAAGCCGAGGGAGGAAAGCTTGTCCTTGAGGCGCGCGAGGAACGAGCAGTAGGGATTTCCCCTGCCCAGCGGCACGCGCGTGGGAGGCACGTCGATGTTGTAGCGGCGGAACTGCACCTTCTGCCACGAGCCGGTTTTGAGCATCTCCGGGGTGAGCGCGCCGGCTTCCTCCCCCGTTGCGCCGGCCTTCTTCAAGGCCGCCGCCGCGGCGGCGCCCTCCGGGGTGATGACGGAGCTCACCTCTTCGCGCTCGACCAGGCGGAAGAGGCTTCCCGCCGAGCCCCGCTTCTTCGCCTGGGACGCGGCGAGCTCCTTCTCCCCGGCGGAAAGTTTTGATTCGTCCAGTGATTCTGCGGCGGCCCGGGAGAGCAGGGAACGGAGGGCCGCCTGTCTGGGCGCGAGGGCCTCGCGACCTCCTGGGGCAAGGGAGGCGCGCTTCTCCGCGTCCATTACGAGCACCTTGTCCTTCGAAAGGCCTCCGAAAGCCGATCCGACGTCCTTTGCCTCGATGCCAAGCTTCTTCGCGATGTCCGGGAGCGCGAGGGCGCCGCCCGCGGACACGAGGTCGACGATCCGCTGTTCGTAGGTGCCCTTCTGCATGCATTCCCGCCCGAAGTCGGTGATCTCGAAGAGAACCCGGGCGGTGCGGGCCGTTTCCGCCACGAAGCCCTTGGCCGAAAGCCAGCTCAACGCCTGGTTGACCTGGCCCGTGTTGTACCCGAGATCCGCGGAAAGGCGTCCGGGGCTGATGACGTCCCCCTGCGCATACTGCAGGAGGACTTTGACTTCAAGGGGATGAAGCTCCCGTGGAGTGGGGGGGTGAACCATTGACGTGCTACCTCTGGAGTTTTTCCTCGAGCGCTCTCAGGAACAACCCCACATCGGTGATGATGCCAATGGTCTGCCCGGAGCCTCTGTCGGAGAGTTTTGTCACGACGGCGGGGTTGATGTCAACGCAGATGGTCCGGGACCAGGCGGGGATCATGTTGCCGGTGGCAATCGAGTGCAGCATGCTGGAGAGCATGATCACGACGGCGGCGCCCTTCACGAGCTGCGCGTAAGCGCGCTGCGCCGCGAGCATGTCCATCACCGTCTCCGGCAGGGGGCCGTCGTCCCTCAGTGAACCTGCAAGGACGTAGGGAACCTCCGCCTTTACGCACTCGTACATGACACCGGAGGTCACCGCCCCCGCTTTCACGGCGGCGCTGATGGAGCCGTGGGCGAACACTGTGTTGATCGCCCGGAGGTGATTGCGATGGCCCTCGAAGACAGGCCTGCCTGTCTCCAGGGAGATGCCGAGGGAAGTGCCGAAGAGCGCGCTTTCCACGTCGTGCACTCCCAGCGCATTGCCGGCGAGGAGGCCGGACACGTATCCTCCGCGCACGATCGAGGCAAGCGCAGGTCCTCCGCCGGTGTGGATCACTACGGGTCCGGCCACCACGACGACCCTCCCCCCCGCCGCCTTCTGGCGGCGCAGCTCCTCGGCAACCCGGGCAACGGCCACGTCCACGCTGCGCTCGGAGGAGACGTCGCTGGCCATGAAGCCGAACTCCTCGCTCTCCTGGTCGTGGAAGAGGGGAACGATCCGCACGGAGCGGCTGGTGCACACGATTCCCTCGCCGGACTTCACATCCCGGATGAGCCGGCAGATCAGTTCGCCCTGCCTTTCCACCACAACGCCGTCCATCCGCACGTCCGCTACGTCGCGCCATTGCCCCTGCCGGAAGACCTGGGTCCGCCGGTTGGTCGTGGCATAGAAGTCGTCGGGGACGCAGGAGTCCTTCGGCGCCGGACGGAGCAGGGCTTCCTGCACTTCCTTCTCGTAGCAGCCCTGGTTCACGAGGTGGCCGGTGACGGCTTCGAGCTGCTCCTCCCGGCCGCATCTCACCTCGATCTCCAAGCGGGAGGGGTCCGTGCGGACCTTGCCCATGGAGAAGTCGATCACCGTGTAGTCAGCTCCCTCGTCGACGATGATGTTCAGCATCCGCGTGAGAAGGCCCGAATCGATGAGGTGTCCTTCCGCCAGGAACCGGCGCGCCAGGGAGGGCATGACGGGGACTACAGGTGCAGCTCTTTGGAGAACTGGTCGATCGCGGTGCGGGTGAAGGCGATCTTCTCACGGGCCAGCTCGCGGCTCTTGTCGAAGTGGAACTTCTCCGTGAAGGAGAGCTCGCGCGCGATGTATTGCAGTATCTCCTGCATTGACTTCATGTTGTACCAGATGAAGGCTCCCACCGAGAGCCGGGCAAAGCCCACCGCGCCGATGGAATCCAGCAGGTTCGCGTCGAACAGGAGCTTCGCTTCCACGGAGGCGGGATTGCCGTTCGGCATGTGGTTGATGATCGCATCGATGACCACCGGGATCTTCTCCGGCACGAAGCCGGTTTCGTGGAGGATGGCCTCCGCCCGGTCCGCCGAGCTCTTCGGGTGACCCACGGACATCTCGATGTCGTGCAGGAAGCAGGCCGCGTGCAGGATCTCCTCGTCGTGCTCGATGCCTTCACCGATCTCCCGGGCCAGGTGGTACACCCTGAATGAGTGCTCGTAGCCCGAGCCCAGCCTCCCGGAGGTCAGGTCCTTCGCATACTGCTGGATGAGCTTGCGCATGCCGGGAGTGTACTGGAGAGACGGGGCCGATGCAAGGCAGGTCTGTGGTCAGCCGGAACCATAAAAAATATCGAGTTATGGATATATTTCAGAATTATATTCGGTAATATTGATAAATCACCAAAAAATAGTTGCCAATGTGACGATATCTAGATATACTATAGCCATGATAGACGAGATCGACCGAAAGTTGCTGGATCTGGTTCAGGTGAACGCCCGCGTCTCAAATGCCGAGATGGCCGAGGCTGTCGGCCTCACCGTTTCATCTGTGCACGAGCGGGTGAAGAAGCTGGAACGCAGGGGCGTCATCAAGGGGTACGTCGCCGTGCTCGATCCCGAGAAGCTCGGCAAGCCACTGCTCGCTTATTTGCGGCTGACGGTGAGCTCCCACGAGAGCACCCAGAGCTCTATCCGCGCGCTCTGCGAATCCGAGCCCGACATCCTGGAATGCCACAACGTGGCTGGTGAAGACTGTTTCATCCTCAAGGTCAGGGCCGAGGGACCGAAGCAGCTCGAACGGCTGATCTCCGCGATCCGCAACAGCGCAGAGGCAGGCAGGTCTGTCACCAACATCGTTCTCTCGACATACAAGGAATCCTCACGAATTGCCCCCGCTCCAATGGAGCAAGGAGACTGATATGAGCACCCTGGATCTCTCCCTTCTGCTGAACGGCGTCGATCACGGCGTCGATCGCAGCACCGTGAGCCGCACCGACTCTCCCCTTCGCGTCGTGCTGGTGGAAGGCGAGACGCTGCGCCTCCCCCTGTCCCTCATGCGGGTGAGCGTTCTCTCTGGCACCGCCTGGATCACGCAGGCCGGGCAGGACACGCTGCTGGAGGCCGGGTCCTCCTTCGACCTTTCCGCCGCCGCGGACCGCGCGGTGATATCCTCGATCGGGGTCATGCCCCTTTGCTTCGAAATGCGATAGCGAACACCGCGCGAAGCGCGGTAGAGAGGGCCGTGCCCGTCAGTGCCATCCGCTCCATTGCGGTACAGGCTGCTCGTTCCATGCTACGCTCCGGTGCATGCACATCCATGAAGTGTCCTCCGCCGCGGACATGCGCCGGTTCGTGTACTTTCCCCGGGACCTCTACCGGGACGACCCGTGCTGGGCGCCGCCTCTCTGGATGGACGAGAGACGCGCCTACTCCGCGCGGACGAACGCGATCCTTGCCCACTCCGACTTTTCCCTGATCATCGCCGAGGACAACGGCCGGGTCGTCGGCCGCAGCCTCGTGTACGTCGATCATGCCTTCAACTCGTGGTACGGCACGCGGACAGGTTTCTTCGGGGCATTCGAGTGCGTCGATGATTTCGGCGCCGCCCGCGCACTGGACGAGACGACGGTATCATGGCTCCGTGCCCGCGGAATGAACCGCGTGCGCGGCCCCATCCATCCGGTGGCGGAAAGCTGGGGATTCCTGCTCGACGGATTCGACGCGCCGCCGGTGTTCATGGCCCCGTACAATCCGCGGTACTACAACGATTTCGCCCGGCGGCTGGGCTATGCCAAGGTGAAGGACCTCCTGGCCTACGACGCGAGCACCGAGCGCAATTACCGGATCCCCGAGAGGTTCTCGAAATTCGGGGAGTGCAGGCTCGCCGAAGGTTCGGGACTCAGCGTGAGGATGCTGTCCATGAAGGACCTCGAACGGGACGCGGACGCGATCCTGTCGATCTCCAACGAGGCTTTCAAGGACAACTGGGGCTATGTCCCTCTCAATCGACAGGAGTTCCAGGACATGTTTCGCAGGCTGAAGCCGATCGCGGACCCTCATGCGATCTGGTTCGTGGAGGACCGGGGCACGCCCGTCGGGTTCGCGCTCGGCTTCCCCGATCTGAACGTCATCCTCCGCCGCATCGGCGGCCGGCTCCTCCCCCTGGGAATATTCCAGCTTCTCTTCGGTATCCGCGGAGTCACAGACTACCGGCTCTTCGGTCTTGCCGTCCTCCCCGAATACCACGGGAAGGGCCTGGACGTGCTCCTCTACCTCCAGATCTACAAGGCGCTTTCTCCGTGCATCCGGCGGCTGGAGGCCAACTACGTGCTGGAGGATAATCCGAGGATCCGCAACGCGCTGGAAAAGCTCGGTCTCGATCTCGTGAAGACGTACAGGGTGTACGAGAAGTCCATCGAGTGAGGTTGTTGACTTCGCCGCCGTTCATGGGCATCTTACCGCAATCATGGATGCCGCTGCCCTCGAACAGGCCCCGACTTCCCCGACCATCGATGCCGGGAAGACGCTTCCCTGGCTCATCTACCTCGTGTTCTTCGCGGTTCTCAACGAGACGGTCTTCAATGTCTCCACGCCGGCGATCTCCAAAGCGTTCGGGCTGAGCCCGTCCGGCGTGAGCTGGGTCATGACGGCCTTCATCGTGTTCTTCGCCATGGGCTCGGTCATCTTCGGGAGGCTGTCCGATATCTTCAGCATCCGGCGGCTGATCCTCATCGGCATCTTCACGTATGCGGGAGCCTCGGCGGCGGGCTTCGCGCTGCAGTCCTTCTACCCGGGAGTGATCGCGGCCCGCGCCATCCAGGGCGCCGGGGCCTCGGCGCTTCCCGCGCTGATCATGGTCATCATCGCGCGCTATTTCCCGGCCGAGGTGCGGGGGAAGGTGTTCGGCACGATCACCTCGGTGGTCGCATTCGCGGCCGGCGTGGGCCCGGTCATCGGCGGTTTCGTATCGGGAACGCTGGGCTGGCCGTTCCTCTTCGCGATTCCCCTTCTCACCTTGGTGTCGATCCCGTTCTTCATCCGGCTCCTCCCCTCGGAGAAGCGGCGCGAAGGCGGAGTGGACATCTTCGGCGCCTTCCTCGTCGCAATCGGGATCACTGCCCTGATCTTCTTTCTCTCGTTCTCCTCGTGGTACTTCCTTGCGGCGTGCGCCGCGGCCATTGCAGTCCTGGTGGTCCACGTACGGCGAACGGCGAACCCGTTCATCCAGCCCTCGCTCTTCGCGAACGTACGATTCCGCGCCGGCATGATCGTCGGCTTTCTTGTTTTCAGCGCGTCCATCGGAATCATCTTCCTCATCCCGTTGATGTTCACCGCGCTGCGGGGCCTCAGCACCCGGGAGATCGGGCTGCTGATGTTCCCCGGGGCGATCAGCGGGGTGGTCTTCGGACGGCTCGGCGGCAACCTGGCGGACAGCAGGGGAAACCGCCTCGTCATGGGCATCGGGATCCTGCTCCTCATTGTGAGCCTGCTCGTGATCTCATTCCTCCTGGGCTTGTCTCCCTGGTTCGTCTCCGGAGGGCTGCTTCTCACCTACATCGGGTTCACCCTCATCCAGACCGCGTTGATCAACAGCGTCTCGCAGACGCTCGGAACGCAGGAAACGGGCACGGGCATGGGGTTGTTCAATCTCATCACCTTCATCTCCGCGGCGGTCGGTACCGCGCTCGTCGCCCGCGCGCTCGCCAGCGGCTGGCTGGGCGTCCGGCTCGATCCCCTGATCACGGAGCAGAAGGCGTTCGGCTACAGCAACCTGATGGTGGCGTTCGCGGTGGTGATCGCCGCGGGCGGCGTGCTGTACTTTGCGCGTTACGGGAAGAAACGCTGAGGACCGGCCCTCCTTCCTGAATCCCAGCCCGCATCGTGCTCCTTGACGCAGGGGCGGATCGCGCGTACCTATGTGTGCGGGGGGCCCGGGGATGAACCTTCGCGAAACGATGCTCGACCTCGCGCAGAACCGCGGCGCATCCGGATATGTGCCCGCGGCCTTCTTTCTCCATTTCGATCCGTCATTTCATCGCGGGCAGGCCGCCGTGGACAGGCACCTGGAGTACTTCCACGTCACCGGCATGGACTTCGTGAAGATCCAGTACGAGCACCCCTTCCCGCGCATGCCGCAGATCACCCGGCCCGAGCACTGGTCGACGATTCCCCGGTTCGACGCGCAGCACTTCTCCGATCCGCTGGAGGTGATCTCGGGGATCGTCAAGGCCGTGAAGAAGGAAGCGCTTGTCATCGTGACCCTCTATTCCGCGGTCATGCATGCCGGGCATGCCACCAGCAGGGAGCTTCTCACGGAGCACCTCCAGCAGGACCCCGAGCGGACCGCGAAGGGCCTGCAGATCATCGATGAGAGCATCCTCGTGTTCGTCCGCGAGTGCGTGAAGCGGGGAGTCGACGGATTCTACGCCTCGACGCAGGGCGGGGAGGCGGGCAGGTTCAGCGATCCCTCGCTTTTCACCCGGTACCTCAAGCCCGTCGATCTGGTCGTCATGAACGAGATCAAACGCCTCTGCCCCTTCAATGTCCTGCACGTGTGCGACTACCACGGCGCGTATGACGACCTTGATCCGTACCTCGACTACCCGGGGAATATCGTGAACTGCGGCACGCGCCTGAAATCCGGCGCCCGCACGTCCCGGGAGCTTGCCCGGATGTTCGCCCGGCCGTTCATGGGAGGAATGGACAGGCACGGCATCATCGTGACCGGCACCAAAGAGCAGATCCGGCGCGAGGTACAGCAGGTCATCCGCGACGCTCCCCCGGGCTTCGTGCTCGGGGCGGACTGCACGGTGCCCTCGGATATTCCTGTCGAGAATTTGAGGACCGCGATCGACACGGCGCACGCGTCGGCCGCCCGTGGGTAGCGTCACGCAGCCCGGCGGCACACCCGAAAAACTCCCCACGTGGAAGCTCGTGATCTTCGCCCTCGGCCAGCTCGGCTGGAGCCTCGCCTCCTACGGGGTGTCGAACCTCGTGATGTACTTCTACATGCCCCCCGAATCGGAGGGTGCGCGCCGGATCTTTCCGCCCTTCCTGTTCGAGGGTGTGCTCCTGGGGATCTTCACCGTCATCGGCATCATCAATTTCGGCGCTCGATTCTTCGATGCGGTCACCAACCCCCTCATCGCCTCCTGGTCGGATCGCTCCCGGGCGCGCCTGGGACGGCGCCGATACTTCATGGCAATGAGCTTCGCGCCTTTCGCCATTTTCTCCGTGCTCGTCTTCATCCCGCTGCGGCACTTCACGTCCAACCCTGATGCCGCATCGAGCTGGATGAACACGGCCTGGCTCAGCCTGACCATCCTCGGTTTCTATTTCTTCTACGTGATGTACACGGCCCCCTACAACGCGCTCATCAGCGAGCTCGGCCACACCCCGAAGGAGCGCCTGTTCATCAGCACGGCCATCGGGGTGACGTGGTCTCTCGGATTCGCCGTGGGCTCCGTCGTCTACGATTTCCAGACCGCGCTGGAGAAGAGCGGCATGGGCTCCGTCCGGGCGTTCCAGACCGTCCAGGCGGTCTTCGCGCTTCTCTCCCTGGTGCTCATGGCGCTGCCGGTGCTGGTCATCGACGAGAAGCGCTACGCCGCCTACTCGGCCTCCGACGAGGGGACTATCAAGGCCCTGGTCTCCTCGCTTCGGAACAGCAACTTCGTGCGGTTCCTGGGGTCCGAGCTTCTCTACAACGTCTGCCAGACCATCATCCAGATGGGGCTCGTCTACTACGTGGTCACGCTCCTGCGTCTCCAGAAGGAGGTCACCACGACCCTGCTTCTCGTGATGTTCGCCCTGTCCTTCCTCTTCTACCCGGTCGTCACCGCGGCAGCCGTGCGCTGGGAGAAGAAACGGATGACCGTCATCGGCTTCGTCCTCCTCGCCCTGCTTTTCGTGATGTTTTCATTCATGGGCGTGGCGCCCATCCCCGGCATTGTCTACGCCTACCTGACCGTCGCGGTTGCGGCGCTGCCGATCGCCATCTTCACCATCGTGCCCAACGCGATCGTGGCGGACATCGCAGAGGCCGATGGCATCGAAACCGGCAATTTCAAGGCCGGCATGTTCTTCGGGGTGCGCTCGTTCGAAACGAACGTCGGCATCTCCATCGCGAACGTCGTCTTCCCGTCCCTTCTCGCGCTCGGCATGTCGGTGGAGCATCCCGTCGGCATCCGCATGAGCGCCATCGTGGCGGTGGCGGTCTGCATCGGGGGACTGGCCATCATCCTGTTCTACGACGAGAAAGCGGTGCTCCGCAGCCTGGCGAAGAAGGAAAAGCTCTCGGAGAGAGAGATGCGCGAGGCGCGTCAGGAGCCCGAACCGAATGGGCGCGACTCGCACTGACGGGGATGGCCCTCGATATCGCCCTTCGGGCGATGTGCCCTAGTTCATCGACGGCTTGAAGCCGGTCTGCAGGATGATCTGGTACAGCGGACCCTTGCGCGCGAAGGCATCCTCCCACGCCCCAGTCGCATCCGGACGGAAAATGAGCTCCTGCGTCGCCTTCACGACGACCCACGCTTCCGCCTTCAGCTCGCCTTCGAGCTGACCGGGACCCCATCCTGAGTAGCCGGCATACACGCGTACGGCGGGCCTGTCTTCCGGCGGCAGGCTGGCCCAATCGTGCTTCAAGTACTCGATGAGGGCAAGGGTCGCCGGTTCCGAGATGACCCCTTCCACCGGCCGGGCGGCATCATCGTCCCCCGCGTGACCCGGGAACCCGGCATGGAGGAGGAAGAGGATCTCCTGCTGAACGGGGCCGCCGATGAAAACGGGGATGGAGCGGGCCGGCGAATCATCCATTCCCTCGACCACGTCACCGAGCGTGAATGGGGAGGGACGGTTCACGACGAGCCCGAATGCTCCGTTGTCGTCGTGAGAGATCATGAGCACGACGGTCTGGCGGAAATTGGGGTCCGCGAGGGCGATCTCCGATACGAGGAAGCTCCCGCCCAGAAATCCCTGCTCCTCGGTCGAGCCAGATTCTCCCGGATCCCGGTCCTTGTCGCTCATCTCAGGCACAATCTACCGCGGGGCGCGCGATCTGGCAATGGACCGGCCTATGTTTTCTGCGTTCTCCTCAGGATGTCCCAATACGCGCCACGCTCACCGCGGGCCAGCGCCTGCACGAGGCGCTCATTGTCGTTGTAGTTGTAATCGCGCTTCTCGTCGGGGCCGCCGGGGAGGAAGAACCTCTCGTCGTCACCGACGAGGTCCTTGACGAAGCCCGCAGGGTCGGGCCCGAGCCCGGGCGAAAGGTAGAACACCGGCCGAAGGTATGATTCGTTGTCCAGCTTCGCCCCCGCGAGGGCCTTGTTGCTTTCCATGCTGCCCATGTCCCGTACCTGGGCCGCGAGGGCTGTGCCGCCGTAGACGCGCACACCAAGGGAGAGCCCGACGCAGTCGGGACCCGCCTTTTTCACAGCCTCCAGCGACTGCCGGACAGTGTCCCGGGTCTCTCCTGGACCGCCCAGCAGAAGGTCGTACATGAAGGGGATGCCGGCGCCGCGGCAGGCGCGGGCTGTCTCCTCCAGGGTCTCGGGACCGTAGTGCCGCCCGAGCCGACGCAGCATCTCCGCGCTCCCGCTGTCCGCGCCGAAGTCGATCCCCGCGCACCCCGCCTCGGCGAACATGTTCGCGGTCTCCACATCGAACGGCGCGACGGAGCAGTACGCATACCAGCGGATCCGTCCGGCGAGGCCTGCATTCATGATCGCGCGGCACACCTCCTGCGCATGTGCAAGGGGGAGGTTCAGCTCGCAGTCGCAGCAGTGGACATGGTCGATGCCTTGCGAGACGAGCGCCCGCAGCTCCTCCACCACCATGCGGGGAGGGAGGAGCCTCGTGCGGCGGCCCTTTGCCACCGGATCGGCGCAGTACACGCACTGCATGGGGCATCCGCGCTTCGTCTCGAAGCCTGCCTGGCCGCCCGCCGCGAAATAGCGGCGGTTGTCGATGAAAGACCGCGTCCGCACGGGTAGACGTTCCAGCGGGGTGTCGGAGGCCGGGTTGCGGCGCAGGCCCGTGTCGTCCCACCAGAGCAGTCCCGGCACGCAGCCGAGGTCCGCTGCGGCCGGGAGTGCGGCGAGCAGCTGCACGAACGCCTCTTCGCCTTCCCCGGCGACCGCGAAGTCCGCGCCGCAGAACTCCAGGGCCGCTTCCGGCATGAGGGAGAGACCAACGCCGCCCAGAACGATGGGCGCATCGGAGTGGTCACGCAGCGCCCGCACGGTCTCGCGGCACTGCGGAAGAAAGAACTCGCCGCTGGCAAAGTAGCAGTCGTCGGTGTTCCTGATGCTGACGCCGATCACCTCGGGGGTGAATTGAAACACCGAGGCGATGTCCCGTTCCGGGTCCTCCGAGAAGCACAGATCGAGGAGGGAGGGCTCATGCCCGGCGGCGCGGAGGCTGTCAGCGAGGTAGTCCAGCCCGATCGGCGCGACCGCGGGCTTCATGCGGTTGGTGTTTGCGAGCAGAACCTTCATGCACCGGGTCCGTTTTCGGCAGCGAGTGAACGCCCCAGTGCGCGCGCGCTCTCCAGGGCGCCGGGCCGGTCCACCACCGCATCCTTCGGCCCCAGCTCGTCGAAGAGGAGGCTGCCCTCGAACCGCAGCTCCAGGTATTCAAAGCCCAGCTCGAAGAGCCGCACCAGCGGCTCCACGGCCTTCATTCCCTTCTCTTCCCATGCGGAGACGAGAAGGGCCGCTTTTCCCTTCACGAGGGGCCGGCCTTCCGGCTTGTTGAACACGACCAGCCGGTCGAGGAATGCCTTCATGATCGCCGTGGGGCCGTACCAGTAGACCGGTGTCGCGAAAAGGAATACATCCGAACCGGCCATCGCCTCGTACAGCAGGGCGCCGTCGTCCTCGAAGATGCAGGGCTTGCCCCTCCGCCAGCAGTATCCGCAGCCGGTGCAGGGATGCACCTTCAGGCTGCGCAGGGCGAAGCTTCGCGTCTCGCACCCGACCTCCTGCGCCCCTTCCAGGACGCACTCGGCCAGAGTGTCGGTGTTGCCCCGCGGCCGGGGGCTGCCCAGGAACGCGACGACCTTTCTTTTCGGCATGGGTCGATCGTGGACCCCTGCGGGCGCGTTGTCAACGCGTCTCCTTCTGCCTTGACTCGGGCGAGACCGGGGAGGTATCGTGCGCGCGTGCCAGATACCGTCAATGACGTCCGCCCCTTCCGCGCCCTGCACTACGACCCGTCGGTGGTGAAGGACATCGGCGACTGCCTGTCCCAACCCTACGACGTCATTTCCCCCGCGCAGCAGGACGCGTACTACCGCCTGCACCCGCACAACGTCATCCGTCTCATCCTGAACCGGGTCGAACCGGGTGACGGGGAACACGGCAACCGCTACACCCGTGCGCGCGCCGAGCTGGAACGGTGGCGTGGCGAGGGGATCCTGCGCGCGACTGCCCGCCCCTCCTTCTGGATCTACGAACAGTCGTTCGATCTCCCAGGGATCGGTCGCACAACGGTGAAAGGCTTCATCGGGGCAGTGCGGCTGCGCGACTACTCCGAGCGGCGCGTGCTGCCGCACGAGAAAGTGCTCAAAGGCCCCCTGGAGGACAGGATCCGGCTCACGGAGGAAACCGGCACGCAGTTCGAATACATCTGGAGCCTGTACCAGGACAAGGCGTACGTCATCGACAACGTCCTGAACGAGCAGGAGAAGGATGCGCCGATCATCGACTACGTGGAAAAGCCCATCGACGTGCGCCACCGCCTGTGGCGGTTGACGGACCCCGCCACGTGCGAGATCGTCCGTCGCACCATCGCGCGCCTGAAGATCTACATCGCCGACGGGCACCACCGCTACCAGACCATGCTCACCATCCGCGACAGGATGCGGGAGCGCTTTCCCGAAGCGGGTCCCGATGCCCCGTGGGAGTACATCATGATGTTCCTCGTGAACTCCGAGCATGAGGGCCTCACCATCCTTCCCACCCACCGCATGCTGCACGGCATCCAGGTGGAGAGCCTCTTCAAGCTCGGAGCGGACATCCTGGAGCATTTCCACGTGAAGAAGTATGTCTTCCGCGACGGGGATGAGGCGGAGGCGCGCCGGCGCTGGCTGCGCGACCTGCGCGACGTGGGAGCAGGGGAGCACACCTTCGGCGCGTACATCGTGAACACGAACGGCTACTACCTCCTGACGCTCCGCGACGAGGAGGCATACGAGGAGCTGGTGAAGCTCGACAACTCCTCGGAGTGGAAGCTCCTGGACGTGAACATCCTCAACACGCTCATCCTCGACCGCATCCTGGGGATCACCGAGGAGCAGCTAAGCCTGTCCACGAGCATCAGCTACACGAAGGACGTGGACGAGGCTCTGGAGAAGGTGCGCTCGGGGGAGGAGCAGGTAGCCCTGATCCTTAACTCGACCGCGCTGCAGGATGTCATCACCATTGCCGAGAACAACGAGAAGATGCCGAGGAAGTCGACGCACTTCTATCCGAAGCCCGTCTCCGGCCTGGTCTTCTACCCCATGGACCGCGACTTCCACGGCATCGTGTGACGGTCGCGGGGATCAATTCTTGGCAAGACGCCCCGCTGGCTGTATACTCCACGCACGATGAGCAGCGGACTTGCAGACCAGCTTCACGGGGTGCCGCTCGACCGGGAGAACCAGGACCTGAAGGAGATCATCGAGATCGCCTTCCAGATCACTGCCCAGCTTGAAATCGAAAACGTCATCAAGAACGTCGTGTGGAGCTTCGTCTCGAAATTCCAGACCGAGACGGTGACCATCGTCCTGCCCGGGGACATGGACGAAACCGCCGTCCAGGTCATCTCCTACCGGGGCCTGAAGAAGGAGGACCTGGGCCTCTCGCTTCCCTCCCTCCAGCCCCTGCTCGCCTTCCTCGACAAGGACGAGTACAGCCAGATCTCGTTCTCCTACCTCAGGGACAACTTCCCGGACAAGCAGGTCGTGGCCCGCCTTTCGAAGCTGGCGATCGATGTGCTGGTGCCGCTGCGCACGGACAAGGGCTCCATCGGCATCCTCCTCCTGCCGCGCAATGGGGCGGGAGACACCTACGGCCTTCTGGAAATCCAGTACATCACCCGGATCGTGCGTTTCGCCTCGATCGCCATCGAGAACGCGAGCCTTTTCCGCCAGGCGACCACGGACCGCATGACCGGCCTTTTCTCCCACCATTTCTTCGAGAAGAACCTTGACGAGGAGCTGGAAAGGGCCCGGCGCTACAAGGCAACTTTCAGTCTCGTGATGTTCGACATCGACCATTTCAAGAAATTCAACGACGCATATGGCCACCTCCAGGGAGACCGGATCATCCGGGACATCGCAAAGCTGCTCTGCAAGTCCATCCGCCAGGTCGATTTTCCCGCCCGGTACGGCGGGGAGGAGTTCGCGGTGATCCTGCCGGCAGTGGACGTGAAGGGCGCCGTCGTGGTGGCCGAGAGGATTCGCAAGAGGGTGGAGAACTTCGGCTTCCCCAGCGCGGACGGCGGGTCGCCCTTGCACGTCACCATCTCGGTGGGCGTCACGGAATTCGATGCTGAATCCGCCTACGCTCCCTCGGAGATCATCCGTGAGGCTGACCGGGCGCTGTACCAGTCCAAGGAAAACGGCCGCAACAGGGTGACCGTAAGCGCGCCCCGGTCGAGCTGAAGGGCGCAGGGAACCGGTCATGATCGTCGTTCTCGAGCGCACCATCCGCGAGCAGGACAAGAGCCACATCCGGGATTTCCTCGTCTCCCGCGGCTACACGATCAAGGAAATCGTCGGCGAGGAGGAGACGATTTTCGGCGCGGTCGGCATCAAGGGCATCGACGTGCGGGAGGTCGAGCTGCTCCCCGGGGTGGCGCGCGTCATCCCCATCACCTCGCCCTACAAGCTCGCTTCACGTGAGTTCCGCAAAGACGATACGGTCATCAGCATAGGGGGCGGCGACAAATCCGCCTACGGCGGCGGCATTCCCGTCCGCATCGGGGGGCTGCGCATCGTGATCATCGCCGGGCCCTGCGCCGTGGAATCCCGGCAGCAGACCCTCGAATGCGCGGCCTGCGTGAGAGAAAGCGGCGCGGTTCTTTTCCGGGGAGGGGCGTGGAAGCCGCGGACCTCCCCTTATGCGTTCCAGGGCCTCGGTGAGGAGGCGCTTGCCTACCTCAAGGAGGCCGGTGAGGCGCAGGGCATGCCGGTCGTCTCCGAGATCGTGTCTCCCGAGCACGTGGACCTCATGAGGGATTACGTCGACGTGCTGCAGATCGGCGCGCGCAACATGCAGAACTTCGAGCTCCTCAAGCGGGTCGGAAGCCTCGGCAAGCCCGTGCTCCTGAAAAGGGGCCTGGCCGCCACGATCCAGGACCTGCTCATGTCCGCCGAATACCTCCTTGCGGCGGGAACCGACAGTGTGATCCTCTGCGAGCGCGGCATCCGCACCTTCGAGACCTCCACTCGCAACACTCTCGACCTTTCCGCGATCCCCGTCGTGAAGAAACTGAGCCACCTGCCGATCATCGTCGACCCCAGCCACGGCACCGGCCTGCGCGCCAAGGTGAGCCCCATGGCCCTTGCGGCAGTGGCGGCGGGCGCGGACGGGATCACCGTGGAGGTGCACACGGACCCCGAGCGCGCGCTCTCCGACGGCCCGCAGTCCCTGTATCCCGACCAGTTCGAGAAGCTCATGCGTGACATCGAGGCCCTCGCTCCGGTGCTGGGCAAGGAGCTCGCGCGCCTTCCCGACATCCCGTCCGCGCCTGCCGCAGCGGTGGTGAGAGCGGCCCCCGGGGCCGCGCCTGCGGAAGTAGTCGTCACCTTCCAGGGTGAGAGGGGCGCGTTCGGCGAGCACGCCATCCGGCATTGGTTCCCCGGGGAGGTCAGCGCGCAGCCCGTCGCGGATTTCCGCTCGGTGTTCGACTCCGTGCTCCAGGGACGGGCACGCTTCGGCATGGTCCCCATCGAGAACTCCCTCACCGGTTCCATCCACGAGAATTACGACCTTCTCCTGCAGTACCCGGATCTCAGGATCGTGGGCGAGCAGAAGATCAGGATCGTGCATAACCTCATCGTCCTGCAGGGAACGGGTCTGGCGGACATCCGGCGCGTGTACTCCCATCCGCAGGCCCTGGCGCAGTGCGCCCGATTTCTCGACACGCACCCCGAGTGGGAGCGGGTGGCCTTTTACGACACCGCGGGCGCGGTTCAGCACGTGGCAAAAACCGGGGCCAGGGAGAACGCCGCCATTGCCAGCGAAGAAGCCGCCCGGGTCTACGGCCTGTCGGTGCTTCGCCAGGGCCTGGAAACGAACGTGCAGAACTATACCCGGTTTTTCGTAATCGCCCGGGAGGAGCAGGCTCTTGCGCCCGGGGCCGGCTCGCGCCGGCCCGGGAAGGCGTCACTGTGCTTCGCCGTTGCCGACCAGCCCGGGGCGCTCTTCAAGGCACTGCAGGTCCTGGCCGAGCGGGGCCTCAACATGCAGAAACTCGAGTCCCGTCCGATCCACGGCAAGCCCTGGGAATACCTCTTCTACATCGACGTGAATCTCCCCGAGGACATGAGCGTGTTCTCGCGGGCCATGGAAGAGCTGAAATCCGTCTCGGAAGACCTGCGGGTGCTCGGGACCTACGCCGGCTCCTGACCGCCTGCAGGCCGATCACGCTCATCCTCAGCGCAACCGCACATTCCTCAGAATCCGGCGATAGATCGCGGTGAGCCCCTCGATGCGCCTCAGCTTGAAACGGGAATCAGCCGCCCACGGGCTGCCGGCGTAGTCTTCCGCGACCCGGGTGAAATAGCGGTGCGCAGCCCGGAGGTATGCGAGGCTCGTGCCGAAGTACTCCGCGGTGTTGAACCGACGGCGGGAGGGGAGCGACCGTCCTGCCGCGATTTTCCTGTTCACCGCCGCAATCCCGTGGATGGCGAGCGAAAAATTGATGAAGCCCTGCTTGTACCAGGCGTAGGCGGGATCCCGGGGCAGGGCGACGGCGGCCGCCGGCGGATCGTTGACCGCGGCGGGTGAGGAGTGCCCCCCGCCGGGACGCGGCCCGGCATGCCGCGGCCCGGCATGCCGCGGCGCATCGGGTGGGTCCTTTTCTGGTGCGCGGTCGGCGACGCCGCTCATCAGGGCATTGTACGCCTCGGTCAAGGCAATCGTGGCCAGCTCCTGCAGGGGCTTCCTCTCCACGGGGAATCTGTCGGGATGGTTTTCCATGACGCGGCGCCGGTATGCCTGGCGGATCTGCTCACGCGTGGCGTCCGACGGCACGCCCAGGACTTCCCTGAAAGAGGAATCGTTCATCGAGGGAACGGGCCTCCGTTCAACCCGCGTCCTTCTCCTTGTAGTCATGGCGGCGCTGATTCGCCTTGATGATAGCGTTCTTGATGGTGAGCAGCTCGATCTTGATGCCCCGCGCCGTCTTTCTTGCCTGCGTCACCCGGGCCTGGAGCATCGTGTTCAGGCACCCCAGGCGGCGATGGATGAGCAGCAGCTCGTTGAGCTGTTTATCGACGAACCCCGCAAGCTGTTCCTCGGAGGTCGAGGCGAGGCGCCGGAAGGCCGGACCGGTGCCTGTGGCCAGCGCAGCGAGGAGGCTGGACTTCTTCTGCACTGCGGCGCTGAACTGCGCGAAATCGATCGTTTCCGTCTTCGGAGTCGGCACACCCGGTTCAGCGTATTGCACCTTGTAGACCCGTTCATCGATCTTCGGCGCAGGCGCGGCCCCCAGGAGACGCCTCAACCAGCCGCCGCCGGATCCCCGGGACTCGGCCAGAAGGCGCTGGTTCTCCTCCAGCACCGCAATCGCCGTGGCCAGATCCTCGTTCGGTCGGCTCAGGAGCCGCACGGCATCCAGCAGGATCGTCCGGCCGTCGAGGGCTTCGGTGACCCTGGGCTTTTCCGGCACGGCGATGGCAAGCGAGGCGAGAACTTTCGCCTTGCGCTCCTCCGCGTCCTCCGCGATCTCTTCGTCCGCCACTTCCTCGGCAAGCGATGGATACCAGGGCTTGCCGGCCATCCTGCCGGCGAACGCGCGGCGGATGCCTCGCAGCATTTCCTCCCGGCGCGTGCGCCCTTCCCCCGCGCCCTGCGAAAAGCCGGGCAGCACGACGCGGCGGAGATCCGCCTTCCACGACTCGCGGCAGTAGGCGATGAGATCCGCGAGAATGGCGCGGATCAGGTGCGTGGTCTTGACGATCTGGATCTCGGCGTCCTTTAGAATCTGCGAGGCCATCGTATCCGCGCCCATGCGCACCTTCATGAACGCCCGGGCGAACGCCTTGGTCGTCGGGCTCTTGGAGGATTCTCCCAGCTCCAGCCAGTTGATGTACGAGATCAGGGCGGAAAGCTTTTTCAGCCGCGCCAGGCCGATCGACGGCAGGTCCAGAGGGTATTCGGTGGTCACGAACCTCAACTGCCGTCGAAACGCGGCAAGGCGGTAGCTCACCTCGTCGGAGTTTTCGAACTCCGGCAGCGCGTCGTCCTTGGGGATGGTGATTTCCGAGAAGGTCTGCTCGTAGTTGTAGGGATCTTCTCTCAAGAGACCCTTGCGGATGAGCATTCCCATGGCCCCTTCGAAGAGCGCCTCGAAGGAGACAAGGGCATCCTTGAGCCGGGGGATCTGTTCGGATTCCAGCCATTGACGGCGAGTCTCGATCGCCGCATCAAGCTGCTCCTGGTAGCGGGCCGGTCCTTCCATCACTGCGGATTATACGGTAATCTTCGAGAGGTCGCAAGAAAGAGTCGATTCTTCCCATGGGGATCGCGGGGACCTACACGCCGGAAAAGCTCGTGATGGGCGTTCTCTCGTCGCTGCCCGGCAGCGACGATGAGCTGCGGGCCCTCCTCGTCGAACATTGGGGCGCCATGGATTTCAGCTCTTCCCCGATTCCCTTCACGTATACCGACTACTACAAGAAGGAAATGGGCGGGTGCATCGTGCGCACGTTCATGTCGTTCCGGAGGCTCGTCGATCCCTCCTGTCTCGCCCAGGTCAAGCTTCAGACGAATGCCATCGAGGACCATTTCCGAAACGGGGAAATGCGGCAGGTGAACCTGGACCCGGGGCTCATGGCTCTCTCCCGTTTTTCCCTGGCCACGACGAAGGAGAGCGCGCACCGCATCCCGTTGGCGGACGGGATCTACGCCGAGATCACTCTGCTGTATTCGAAGGGGACCTTCCGGGCGCTGGACTGGACCTACCCCGACTTCCGATCCGCTGCCTATCTCGCCGTGCTGAACGAAATCAGGACCCTGTACAAGGACCAGCTGCGCACCGCCTGATGCTTTCCGAGGACAAGCGCCGGGCACGGTTTGTGCGTCTTCCCTGTCATGAGACTCCACTCCCTGGCTCTCGTCGTGGTCCTGACCTCGTCGATGGCATGTTGTGATCTGGCGACTGAAGAGCAGGTGAAGGTTCTCCTTCCCGCACCCCCCGTCCTCTGGCAGATCGCTTTCCCGCGGCTGGGTTTCCGGGTGGTGACACGGGACGCGGGGAACGGGGTGCAGGAGACGGATGTCGGCGACTGGCGCGCACCGGTCACCGTCACCTGCGCTCGAAACGTGAACTCCCCCATATTGGCCTATCCGCTGGAAAACGGGATCACAGGCTGCGCGGTGCCCGCGCCGGGGCATCTCCGTCCCGCGGGCGGCTTCTATCCGCACTCGATTCGGACCTTCAAGAGCGGGGAGGTGCTGGAGCTGACGTGGGAGGACGGCGCCGCGGCATTCGTGATGTCCCGTGTCGCCGGGCTTGACCGGGACCTTTCCCTCTTCAACGTCCCCCGTCTGAGCCGATTCCTGCTGGCGCAGGGGGACCCATGGGGATTGGACCTTGACGCAGTTGCGCAGAAGATTTCCCGGGGAGAGCTCACGGCGTGGGATATCGATAGGCTGCCGTGTCGGGACGCCAAGGTCGCGCCCGGACCCGGCACGTGGTTCCTTGAGAGCCCGTTCTCCCTGTCGTTCGAAGCGGAGGACGGAAGGATCAGGATGACCGGCGTGAGCCTCGGAGGGCACCGGCTCTACTCGCTGGCGGGAACGAGCTGGCAGTTGGAAGTCGGGCAGGTGGAGACGGTGATGATCCGCTGCCCATGAGAGTGTTTCAGCGCGCGCTGGAGTCGCGCGATCCATGGTTCCCGATTGCCAGCCGGAGGGATGTTCTACGGGATGCGGATGATGCGGGACCGCGTGAGGATCCGCGCGGAGGAGCCGGTGATCAGGACATCGTTCTCCCAGCGCACGCCGCCGTGCTGGGGGTGGTAGAGCCCCGGCTCGATGGTGAAAACCATCCCTGGAAGAAGCTCGGGATCGGGATTCTCTCCCTGGCTCCTCAGGAGGGGCGCCTCGTGGGTGTCCAGCCCAATGCCGTGGCCCAGCGCATGGGGCATGCTCCATCCGGCCGCGGAGAAGACCTGCTCCGCCTTCCGGGCCGGCGTCTGCGGCGAGGCGCCGGCTTTTGCAGATTCCACTGCGGCGTGGTAGGCCTCTTCCACCAGGCCGATCATGCGGTCCTGCTCGGGTGAAAGCCTGCCCACCGCCAGGGAGAGCGTCACGTCGCTCGTGTAGCCGTCAGCCTTCACGCCGAAGTCGAGGATGGACAGCCCTTCACCCCCGAATGGACCGGCAGAACACGAAGGGAAGGGATGGATGGCCCAGCTCCGCGAAGGACCGGCAGCGAGAGTCTCGAACCCGATCCCTTCGGCGCCGAGGGCGAGTGACTCCCTCTCGATGAGCTGGGCGAGATCGATCTCCCGGAGCTCCTTCCTCCCGGCGGGCAGTGACGCCCGGTCGATGATCGAGTCGATCAGGGTATTTGTGATCTCTGCGGCTTTCTCGATGGCGGCGATCTCCAGATCGTCTTTCACCGTACGCGCCCGGGCCACGAAGGACTCGAACCCTTCCGTGCGCAGGAGGATTTCCGCGCCGGGCAGGTCGTTCTTCAGCTCCAGGAACCGCAGGTGCGATGTCCTTCCGGGGAACTCGACCTTCCTGCGCGCCCGCGGACCCCCCACGGCTGCCTCGATGCCGTTCTCACGGAGGACGCCCGTGACAGCCTCCCTGAAGGAGCGCTTGAACTCCGTATAGGGAATGATCCGGTCGACGACGCTTCTCTCATTGGCAATGTTCACGTCCCAGGGCACGAGCACCGTCTTCCCGGAGGCGAACAGGAACAGCAGCGCGTCCATGGGCTGACCGGAGAGCCAGCGGACCGAGCTGCTTCGCTGGTTTTCGAAATCGTCCAGCACGGCCGCGTACAGCCCGTTACGGGTCATCCATTCGGCAGCCCGGGCCTGGCGGCTGCGGATTGCCGCAGTGGCGGCAGAAATGCCACCTCCGGTGGCGGCCGGAATGCCACCTCCGGTGGCGGCCGGAATGCCACCTCCGGTGGCGGCGTCAAGGGGCCGCAACGATGTTCACCAGCTTGTTCGGCACGACGATGACCTTGCGTATCTCCCTGCCCGAGAGCATCCCCTTGATCCTCTCGTTTCCCAGCGCCCTCTCCCTCAGCTCCCCGTCGGCGGTTCCCGCCGGCAGGCTCTCCTTCGCCCTGATCTTTCCGTTGATCTGGTACACGACCTCCACCAGCTCCTCCGCCGTGAGCTCCTCGATCCACGCGGGCCACAGCGCACGGGAAATGGAAGGCGCGCGGCCGAGCTTTGACCAGAGCTCCTCGGCCAGGTGCGGCGCATACGGGGAGAGCAGGAGCACGAACGGGGTCCAGAGGGTGCGCGGCAGGGCCGGGAGGCCCGCGGCCTCGTTCAGGAAGATCATCATCTGCGCGATGGCAGTGTTGAACTCCAGCCGTTCGGTGTCCCTGCTCACCTTCTTGATCGTCTTGTGCAGCAGCCGCAGCAGCGCATCGGAAGGCTCGTCGTCGGAGAGCGGGAGCTCGGCGGTGCGCCAGATCCGCTCGAGGAACCTCTTGGCCCCGGCGATGCCGCGCGTGGACCAGGGCTTCGAGACTTCCAGGGGGCCCATGAACATCTCGTATATGCGCATGGTGTCCGCGCCGTAGTCGCGCACGATGTCATCCGGATTGATGACGTTCCCCAGGCTCTTGGACATCTTCGCCCCGCCCTCGCCGAGGATCATTCCCTGGTTGATGAGACGCATGAAGGGCTCGGGGCTGTTCACCAGGCCTTCATCGAAGAGGAACTTGTGCCAGAACCGAGCGTACAAGAGGTGCAGAACAGCGTGCTCGGCTCCTCCAACGTACAGGTCGATGGGCATCCAGTAGTCGATCTTGTCCCGGGCGGCAAAAGCAGTGTCGTTCGTCGGGTCGAGGTAGCGCAGGTAGTACCAGCAGGAGCCTGCCCATTGGGGCATGGTGTTCGTTTCCCTCTTCGCCGGACCGCCGCATTTCGGGCAGGTCGTGTTCACCCATTCGGGGATCGCGGCCAGGGGACTCTCACCCGTGCCCGTCGGGGTGACGGTCTTCACTTCAGGGAGCCTCAGCGGGAGCTGGTCGTACGGTACAGCGACCGTCCCGTCCTTCGGGCAGTGCACAAGGGGAATCGGCTCCCCCCAGTAGCGCTGCCGGGAGAAGATCCAGTCTCGCAGCTTGTAGTTGACCGCGCGGGCGCCGATTCCCTTCTTCTCCAGCCATTCGACGATCCGCGTCTTGAACTCCGCCGTGGGCAGGCCGTCGAACTCGCCGGAGTTCACGGCGATCCCGTCTGTCGGATCGGCTTCCGTGAGCTCGCGCAGACTGCCGTCCTTCGACACGACCTGGACGATGGGAAGCGCGAACTTCTTCGCAAAGGCAAAGTCCCTTTCGTCGTGCGCAGGAACCGCCATGATGGCGCCTGTGCCGTAGGAGATGAGGATGTAGTCGGAGATCCACACGGGAATCTTCTTCCCGTTCACCGGGTTCAGCGCGTGCGCGCCGGTGAAGACGCCCGTCTTGTCCATTGCCAGCTCGGTGCGCTCCAGGTCCGACTTCATGGCGGCGGCCTTGACGTACTCCTCGACCGCCTTCTTTTGCGCGGCCGTGGTGATCTTCTGCACCAGCGGGTGCTCGGGGGCGAGCACCATGTAGGTAGCGCCGAACAGCGTGTCGGGCCGGGTCGTGTAGACCTCGATCGAGTCGGTGCTCTTCTCCAGCTTGAAGCGCACGTTCGCCCCTTCGCTGCGCCCGATCCAGTTTGTCTGCATCAACTTCAGGGATTCGGACCAGTTCAGCATGTCCAGGTCGGCCAGTAGCCTTTCCGCGTACGCCGTGATCTTCAGTATCCACTGCCGCAGGTTGCGCCGGGTCACCGGCGTGCCGCAGCGGTCGCAGAGGCCGTCCTTCACTTCCTCGTTGGCAAGCCCCGTGAGGCACGAAGGACACCAGTTGATGGGCACCTCCGCCTCGTAGGCGAGCCCTTTCTCCCAGAGGCGCAGGAATATCCACTGCGTCCATCGGTAGTACTCCGGCTCGCACGAGGAGATGCGCCGGTCCCAGTCGTAGGAGAAGCCCAGCGACTTGATCTGCGTCGTGAACCGGGCAATGTTCTGCTCGGTGGAAACCCGCGGGTGGGTGCCGGTCTTGATGGCGTAGTTCTCCGCCGGCAGCCCGAAGGAATCGAACCCCATGGGGTGCAGGACCTGGAATCCCTTCATCCGAAGGTAGCGGCAGTAGATGTCTGTGGCGAAGTACCCCTCGGGATGGCCCACGTGCAGGCCCGCCGCGGAGGGATAGGGGAACATGTCCAGCACGTAGCGGCGCTTTTCGCGGGGAACGGAAGGGTCCTCGGTCGTCCGGAAGGTCTTGTTCGTCTCCCAGTATGCCTGCCACTTCTTCTCGATGTCGCTGAAGGGGTATCCGGTCATGGCGGGATGATAATCATGGGGCGATGAGGGGTCAATGGCGCCTTCTGCCCGTGGAAATCCAGGAATTGGGCTTTCCCCGCGTTCGGAACGCGTTCTGGTCCGAACGCGTGTTCGACTGCGCCGGACGCAGCTCGCCGTTTGCCTTCTCGAGGAATCTTGACATCCCCGGAAACTGAGCTAACCTGTCCACGTATCCCCGTTGATAGTCATCATTGAAAAGGAGGCTGGGACATGTCAAAGATCATGAGAAGATCGGTGCCGGTGGTGATGGTGTCGATCGCGATTCTTTCTCTCCTCGCCGCGTGCGCAACCTCGGGGTCCTCAGCATCGGCTTCCACGGCAGCGACCGCTGCGGGGGCTCCGCGCGCGGGCCTCGTCGGCGAGTTCCTTTTCGACGGAGAGGTCAAAGACGCCGTCGGATCGCGGAACGCCGTCGCCGAAGGCACAACCTTCGTCGAAGACCGGCGCGGCAGACCGGGCAGCGCCGTGGCCTTCGATGGAAAGGCCTCCGTGGTCATGCTCGGGGAGGGGCCGGGCTATGACGTGTTCACCGTCTCGTTATGGGTGCGGCCCTCCTCGATCCAATCCAGCTACGCGAACATCATCGACGACAATCACCGGGACAACATCAACTGGGTCTCACAGCAGAATGCGAGCGAGGCGAACAGCTATCACTTCGGGGTCAGCAACAGGGAGGGCGCGGGCGTCGTCGTGTACTACCGACTGCAGCCCGAGGTATGGCAGCACGTCGTTCTGACCAAGGGCCCCGACACGGTTGCGGTCCATCTCAACGGCGCCCTCGTCGAAAGCAAACCTTCCAAGGTTGCGGTGAACTACGACGCCAACGCCTTCATGCGTCTGGGGGCCTGGGGGGGAGGCGGACGCTTCTGGAGCGGCGCCATGGACGACCTGCGAATCTACAACCGAGTGCTCTCGCCGCAGGAGATATCTGCCCTGTTCTCGGAATAGCAGGGTCTCGACGTTTCCGGTCGGCGGCGCGCGCAGGCTCGAGCACCGTCACAGGGCTTCCCTTGTCGAGCTGGGAGATCGTCGATGCCGAGAGCCGAATTCACTTCAACTCTTGCCCGGCAGCGCGAGCGGTCGTACACTCTCGCGCATGGCGACGCTCCCTGGCTTCATCCTCAAGCGGCTCTATGTGAGCGGAAGCCTCCAGAACACGCCGGAGGGATTCGAGTTCGCGCTGCGCAACTTCATCGGAACGGGACACGTGGTCGAGGTGCTCGGTCTCGAGATCAACGGCGCCGCCCTGCTCGCGCCTGCGCTGGAGCTCCTGATGCCCGATGGCAGTGCCCGGCCGGGGAACGAGGTGACGGAGGCGGCGCCGCTTGCACTGCCCTCGGGACTGACCGTCAAGTTCCGCGTGCCGGGAGAGCGGCTGTCCGCCGGGCGGCATAAGCTGAATCTCTCCGTCCGCACGCGGGAAATGGGAGTGCTGGATATCCCCGTGACGGATATTTCTCGAGAAGGAGAAGTCCCGCGCGTCACGGAGCCGGCCCCGACCGCATCTCCCGCACCCTCCGCGCGGCCGCTCAAGATTGCCATCATCGGCGCGGGGAGCACCGTCTTCGCCCGGCAGCTCATCACGGACGTCCTGTGCGCACCCGGCCTGGAGTCCGGCACCTTCTCGCTCGTGGACATCGATGCCCGCAGGCTGGATCTCGCGCATCGCATCGGGGAAATGATGGTGAGGGCGTCGGGGCGGAGCTGGCGCGTTGAGGCCACAACCGACCGGCAGAAGGCGCTGCCCGGCTGCCACTACGTCATCAACTCGATCGAGGTGGCGGGGCTGCGCAACGTGCGGCACGATTACGACATCCCCCTGAAGTACAGGGTGGACCAGTGCATCGGGGACACGATCGGCCCGGGCGGAGTTTTCAAGATGCTGAGGACCGGCCCTGCGTGGCTGGAAATCCTGCGCGACATCGAGAGGCTCTGTCCCGGCGCTCTGGTCATGAACTATACCAATCCGATGTCTGCACTCACGCTTCTCGCCCTGCGCGCCACTGGATTGCGGGTCGTCGGGTTGTGCCATTCAGTGCAGAACACTGCCGAGCAGCTCGCCGGATATCTCGAGGTGCCCCTCGAGCAGCTTCACTTCCGCTGCGCGGGGATCAACCACCTCGCCTGGTATACCGAGCTTCGTGTCGGCTCCGAGGACATGTACCCGCGCCTCGCCGAGCGCGCGCGAGATCCCGAGGTGTACGACTTAGATCCGGTCCGCTTCGAGGTGATGAAGCACTTCGGCGCCTTCGTCACCGAATCCAGCGGTCACCTGTCGGAGTACCTGCCCTACTTCAGAAAGAGGCCTGACCTCATCGCCAAGCATATGCGCGGGGGGTACCGGGGAGAGAGCGGATTCTACGCAAATAACTGGCCCGCCTGGCGGCAGGCCGGAGACGATTCGATCCGGGAAGCACTTGACGGGCGCACGCCCCTTCACCTTCAGCGAAGCGGTGAGTACGCCTCCACAATCATCGAGGCGATCGAGCTCGGTACGCACCGGGTCCTCCACGGGAACGTGCTCAATCGCGGGCTCATCGACAACCTGCCCGCCGGGGGATGCGTCGAGGTGCCGGTGCTTGCCGACGCAACGGGCCTGGACCCGGTCGCCTTCGGCCCGCTGCCTCCGCAGATGGCGGCCCTGGACCGGACGCACGCGGCGCCACACGAGCTGATGGTCGCCGCAGTGGTCGAACGGGACCGCAACGCCGCGCGGCACGCGCTCCTGCTGGATCCCCTCACCTCCGCCGTGTGCTCCATGGATGAAATCCACGCTCTCTTCGACGAGATGTGGGAAGCAGAAAAGCAGGACCTCACCTTTTACACGCGGTGAGGTCCTCCCCCTGGAGCGGCCCGAGGACTAGTAGGCCATGTCAAACCCCATGAAGCCAGGCCCCACTCGGGGGGTGAATGCCACACCGCCCTCATCGATGGCCCTTGCAGCCCCGCGCCGGGCGCCTGCGGCGGACCAGTGCCGGATCGTCTGGTCGATCACCATGCCGCCAATGAGAGCACCGAACGCCGGGAGATAGTCGGTGAAGCTGTGGCCGCACCACGCGTTGTTGATGGTCGTGAGATTGTTGCGGAAGTAGTCGATCCTGTCGAAGCGGAGGTCCGCCGGCAGGAGGTAGTATGCTCCCACCAGGGAACCTGCAATCACGCCGAGATCGAAGGCCATGAAGCCGATTCCCGCGGCCGTTTCTCCTGTCTTGAGCTGGCCGAGGCCCGGCAGGAGGAATGACTGCATGCTCGTCTTCTGCACGTATGCATCTTTCTGGGCCGCGATGCTGAGCCGGTCGCGAACCGAAAGAAGAGTCGCCACCTCGACGTCCCCGATTTTCTGGGCGCCAAGCTCGGACTGGATCAGGCCGATCTCCGCATGCAGGTAGGGACCCGCGTCAGGTCGGCGCATCGAAGGGAAACCACGGCACCAGGGAGAGACGGGCTCTGCGAAAACAAAAGCGGGAAGGAGCCCCGCCGCGAGCACGAGAACCAGAACAAAGCGTTTCATCTGAACCTCCACGCACTCTTGAACAGCTTCGAGGCGGGGAGCTGTCACCATGCGCAGGCGCTGAAAGCTTCAGGCCATGAGTCGCCCGGACATCGCCGCCTGGACGGGTCGCGGCGCGAACCGGGTGCTGATGGCAAGGAGCTTGGTGAGGAATCCAGGAATGACCTCGGCCTTCCCGTGCAGCATGCCCCGGACCCCGGCTCGTCCGACAGGACCTGCCTCCATTCCGGTCCTCTCCTTGAAGCGATTCTTTTCGTGGCCGGCAACGCGGTGGAACTCGGTTTTCACCACCCCGGGGGAAAGGACGGTCACCGTGACGCCCGTGCCGTGAAGCTCGTGACGGATGGCGATGCCGTAGTTCAGCACGAACGCCTTTGCGGCGCAGTACACCGCGTAGAGCGGGCCGGGCGAATAGGCTCCGATGGAGGCAGTGAGCAGGATCCTGCCGAAGCCTGCGGCGCGCATCCGGGGGACGAAGAGCCTCGTCAGCCGGACGATGGCCTTGACGTTGAGGTCGATCATCGCTTCCTCGGTGGCCGCCTCGATCGTGTCGAAGGTGCCGTACGTGCCGAATCCGGCGTTGTTCGCCAGGACTGCAATCTCGATGCCGCTCTTTTGGACCGATGCGAAGAGGCGCTCCGGCTCACCGGGCCGGGCCAGGTCCGCAATCTCGACTCTCACCTGCACGCTGTGCTCCGTGCGAACCCGTGCGGCGACCTCCTCCAGCGCCTCGCGGCGACGCGCCACCAGAACGAGGTCGGCGCCCCGCGCCGCGAGCTCGTCCGCCAGGACCACGCCGATCCCCGAAGACGCTCCGGTCACCAGGGCCCATCTGCCGCTCAATTCCTTCTTCACCGTATTCTCCTTGTTAATGACTTGGAGTCATAATATAATCTGTATGGCAGAAATGGGCAATACTAATAACTCAGAGTCATTATGAAGAGAGCATCAACAAGGGAGAAGAAGGTCGAGCGGAGGGCAGCAATCCTGGCAATGGCACGGGCCTGGATGGCGGACCGATCCTTTGACGAAATCCGACTCGCGGATCTCGCTCGGGAGCTCGATCTCGTGAAGGGAACGCTCTATCTGTACTTTCCCACGAAGCAGGATCTCTTCGCTTCGATCCTCGTCGAGGAGATGGAGGCGTGGTGGGCCGCGCTGGCGCGCGCGTCCCCGAGGCAATCGCCGGGAGCCGATCTCTCGGAAGGGCTGGCAGATCGGGGCCTGCTGGTGCGGCTGCTTTCGAGCCTCCACATGAACATCGAACCGGGGCTGTCTCCCGGAGGCCTCCGCGCGCTGAAAGCGTGGTTCCGCGATTTCGCTGCGCGCGCCACCTCCGATCTCGAACGGCGCTACCCCGACATCTCCGGCAGGGGTTTCAGCTTCCTGCTTGGCGTGTACGCTTTGGCGGTGGGCGCCTCCCAGCTCGCCTTTCCACCCGAGAGCGTCCGGGCCCTTATTGCCGCCGAGGAAACGCTTGCCCCGTTTCGCGTGGATTTCAGGGAATTCTTTTCTACAACGGTCGACGCACTGTACCGCGGCACCCGGGCACGGGAAGGGGACCCGGACTCTATGCGGTCCGAGTAGCGCGCCGGGCGATCATATTGGCCGACCGACCGAGAACCACGTACACCAGCCCGTCGAACAGGAGGAGCATGTAGTAGGTCGCAAACCGCCAGACGAAAATCGCGATGACCGTCGGTCCGAGCGCGCTCGTCATCCCGGCGTACACCAGGGCGAAGGCGCCCTCCACGCTTCCGCTGGCCCCCGGGGTCGGCACGTAGAACACGACCTGCCACAGGATCACGTAGGTGATGACCACTGCCACGAAGGAGAGCTTCACTCCCACCACGCCCTCCAGAACGAACTGCAGCGACCAGGCATGCAGGACGATGTTCCCGACCCCCATCAGGATATCAAGGACCATGACCCACGTCTTCTCCGACCAGAGCATCCGCACGTTCTCGCGGAGGCGATGGGACCAGCGGTGGAGACTGGGCGCCCAGTTGTGCTTGCCGCTCACCCGCCCCACCAGGCGACCCAGGAACGTGCGCTCCAGCATGATGGCCAGTCTCCCGATGAAGTGCGGCCGGATGAGGAGCATCAGCAGGAGCATGGTCATGCCGAGGGACACGCCGAGTGCGACGTACATGAGCCGGGATCCCATGCCCAGCGTGGAGGCGACCCACGAGATCTGCGTGAGGAAGAACAGGGAGATGAGCAGGGAGGTCATCGCCTGCTCGACGAACCGGGACATGATGACGTTCGTGGAAGTCTCGGGCGGCACGCCGACCACGTTGAGGTGGTAGATCATGAACGGCTGGCCGCCGGCGGTCATCGGGGTGATGTTCGTGAAGAACGTCCCCACGGCGCTGTTGTAGAAGGCCTGAACGAAGGAGAGCCGGATCTTGAACTGTGAGACGACGAGCATGAGCCTCAGCGAGTCCACGACGTGGGACGCGACGAACAGGAGCAGCGGCACCGCGAAGTAGACCAGCAGCACCTTGCGCAGAGAGGCGATGAATTGCGCCCGATCCATGAAGAGGGAGAGGATGGCATTCACGCCGAAGCCCAGGATCACGGCGATGAGGACGAAGCGGAGCACGCGCCGGAGGCTCGAGCGGTCCCGGAGGTCGAACGATGTCTTCATGCCAGTGCGTCCACGATCGCCGCGGCAATGGTCTCTGCGCCATTGCGCCGGTCCGCCGCCGGTGCGCCCGCGGGATCACTGCAGGCGGTGCGGTCCCGCACCAACATCGACACCCGTTCCGCGAACCGCCACGGCCGCGGACAATACCACCCGTGTCCGTTCTCCACGATGTGGCGCATGTTCCCCTTCTCGTTCGGCGCGCCCAGATGCGTGACGATGAGCGGGATGCCCGTGGCGATGGCCATCATGGCGAAGCCGGTCCCGCACTTGCCTGCCAGGACGTCGGCCACGGCGATGACGCCGCTGATGTCTTCCTGGTAGCCCAGCGCGATGACAGAGTCGCTCCTGATCCGCTGCTGGATCTTTCGCAGAAGGTCCGGGTTGCGGCCGGTGAGCACGATCAGCGACGCTCCCTTCACCGTTCTCGCGAAGGCTTCGATGAACGGGATCGTCCGTCCAATCCCTTCGCCTCCGAGGCTGAGGACCACGACGAGGTTTTCCTGCGGGATGCCCAGCCCGCGGCGCAGGACGTCACGGGGCACCTCGCTCGTCACCATGTGCGGATCGACGACCGCGGGGACCCGCCGCATGCGCGCCGGGTCGATCCCCAGCCGGGCGAGGCCTTCCTCGACGCGCGGGGAGAGGGTGAAGTAGAGGTCCGCCCCGCAGCTGACGACGCTGTAGATTTCGCGCAGCTCCCCGTAGATGTAGAAGAGGGGGATCCGAGGGCCTCGCGGCTCCTCCTGGGCAAGGGAAAACAGGTGCGAGCACGCCCAGTGCGTCGACATGATGAGGTCGGGCGTGTCCGCAGCCAGATACGCCGCCGCTTTCGGGACTGCAGTGCGGAAGCTCCGACGATTCAGGGCGCGCACAATCCCCGGCGCCAGGCGCTCCAGCGCGAACAGCGCGCTCGAGAGAAAGGGCGGCATCCTCAGCAAGACCCTCCACATGTCCACGAATGTCTTCCGCATCAGCGCGTCGTCCAGGTCCCGGGCCGCATCCATGAGCCGCACGTCCCAGTCGGGGCGCATCCGGTGCAGGTAGTGAGCGATGGCCTGGGCCAGGATCAGGTGGCCGAGCCCGGCCGAGAGATAGGGAATGAGAATTTTTCTGCCCATCAACTGCGCTCCGCTCCTGATCTCAGCCCGTTGTGCGTTCGAGGCGGCGTGCCCGCGCGAGCCTACGATACGCGAGGCAATCGTTCAAGACACCGGCCAGGGCGTGATAAAGCAGGCCGTACAGGATGGAACCGGTCACGACGGTTGCAGCTCCCGCGACAAGGCCGAGTACGAACGCCCCAAAGACCTCGGAATGGGGATGCCCGATGTGGTAGATCGTGGAGAGAAAGGTCTGCACCATGATCGCCACCGCGATCCCGGGAACCGTGTGCGGCAGGAAGGCGAGCAGGCCGAAGAGGACCACCCCGCGAAAGGCGAACTCCCATCCGAGGTAGTAGAAGGCGACGTAGGCCAGCTCGTACAGCACGAAGCGTCCGGGTCCCTCCAGGGCCTCTTTCGAAAAGGGGTACGCTCGTCGGAGCTCCGGGTCGTTGGACCCCAGCAGGAGGCTCAGCACGAGCAGGGGGAGCGTGACGACGACGATCGTCATACCCGTCTTCCAGTCGCCCAGCCTCATCCCCAGCGTCCAGGGATACATTCCCACCCTCGGACCTTCGATGAGCACCAGTGCCAGCGGGAAGAGAAACATCAGGACGAAGAAGCTCGCGAAATAGACCATGACCGGACCGTAGTCGTGCGCCGCGTTCCGTTTCAGCGAGTGGACGTTCAGGACGGAAGAGAGGAGGACGAAGGCCACCCCGATGCAGCAGAAGAGCGCGGCGTAGGGATCGTTGACGATGGCCGAGACGGCCGATGTGACAGGGATCAACCACGCCATTCCGCCTACCTCCGTCGCAGCCTTTCGATGCGGCCCGAGGCTTTTTCGGCCTGGTACCATTGAACGATGGACTCGAGCTGCCGCTCGAGATCCTGCTCGGGCTGGTAGCCGAGCTCCCGCCGGGTGCGGGAGATGTCATAACTGGTGTCGCGCCCGACCTTGCTCACCGGGTAGAACGAGACGAGCACCCTGACGGGGGGGATGATCGCGTGCAGGAGCTGCATGACCAGCGCGATGGTGTAAGCGGCGACGAGCGGCACGAAGAGGCGCTGCCTTCTGCCCAGCCGCGTCTGGTAGAAGCCCATGAGCTGGCGCCATGTGACGTCCTGCCCATTGGTCACGGTGTAGGCCGCGCCGTTTCTGCCGCGCATCTGGCAGGCGAGGTGACAGGCACGCGCGAGATTGCCGACGTAGCAGAAGCTGAGGATCCGCTTCCCGCTGCCTGCTATCGCCGGCCAGCCGTCGTCGATGCCGCTGAGCACTCTCAAGCTGGCCGTCCTGTCATTCGGACCAAAGACGTCGGCGGGGCGCAGGATGACCACGGGAAGACCGTTCTCCCGGAACTCCTGCACGAGCAGCGCCTCGGTCAGCATCTTCGCCCTGACGTAGGGTTGGACGCCACGGGCCGGCCGGCCCGGGTTTTCCTCGGAGATGTTGGCCGAGCGGTGGCCCAGAACGAGGGCCGTGGAAATATAAACGAAACGCTTGAGGGAGACTCCTTTTGTCTTCAGATGCCCGAGAAGGTTCCTCGTCGTGTCGTAGGTGTTGCGCCGCGCTTCCTCCATTGACGGCGTATCACTGACGAGTGACGCGGCATGGATCACGTAGTCCAGGCCGGCGGGAAAATCGATCGGACCCGGCTCCGAGAGATCGGCATACACGAGCGTCACGGGCAGGCCTTCGAGGAAATGCAGGTCGGAGGTCCGGCGTACCAGGCCGAAGACCTCGTAGGAGGCATCGAGGAAGTGCCGGCAGAGGTTCGAGCCGATGAAACCGTTCGCGCCGGTGATCAGGATGCGCTCCATCCTAGTTCCCCGCGTCCCTGGGCATCGAGACTCTGTCCCCACTGCTTGTCTTTCGAGTACTCAACGTTCTTCTCGTCTGGCTGTTCGCCTGCAAGCATATCAAAGTATACTCGCACGGTGAAGGGGTTTCGATACTCATGCGTTGCCGCAGCATCGTTCGGCCTGGAGTCTGTGGTTCGGTCGGAGATCGACGACCTGGGCATCGGCGGCGCGCGCGTGGAGGATCGGCGCGTTCTCTTCGATGCCACCGAGCGGGATATCGCCCGATGCAACATCTGGCTTCGTACCGCCGACAGAGTGCTCATCCAGGTGGGCGATTTCCCCGCGCCTGATTTCGACGCGCTGTACCAGGGAATCCGTGCCGTGCCCTGGCGGGACCTGCTGGCGCCCTTCCCGGCCGTGACCGTGGAGGCGCGGAGCGCGGGATCGAAGCTCACCGCGGTCCCGTCCCTGCAGTCGGTGGCCAAAAAGGCGATCGTCGATGCGATGAGCGGCTCCGCGTCCCGCATGCCGGAAACCGGCCCGCGCTACGACGTGCAACTCAGTCTCCGCAAGGATCGAGCGTCAGTCTGCCTTGACACCACCGGCCCCGGCCTGCACAAGCGCGGATACCGCCGGCACACCGGAGAGGCGCCGCTGCGCGAGAATCTCGCCGCCGCGCTCGTGCTTCTCTCCCGCTGGGACCCATCGCGTCCCTTTGCGGACCCGGTCTGCGGCTCGGGGACGATCGCCATCGAGGCGGCACTCCAGGCCGCTCACATTGCGCCCGGAATCGCGCGGAGGTTTGCCGCCGAAGACTGGCCGCTGTTCTCCGGTTCCCTCTGGAACGAGGTGAGGGCTTCGGCACGTGATTCACGCGTGCGGGCCGGGGGCGGATCCATCGACGCGTCCGACCGTGACCCGGCAATGATCGAGGCCGCCGCGGCCAATGCCGCTGCCGCGGGTGTTGCCGGCCTCATACGGTTTCGAACTGCCCCGCTGGAGTCCTTTTCTCCAGCCCGGGAGTTCGGGTGCCTGGTCTGCAATCCGCCGTACGGGGAACGCCTGGGAAATGCGCGGGAGGCCCAGGAGCTTGCACGCGCAATGGGCTCCGTGCGGCGCCGCGCGCCGACATGGTCGTTTTTCGTGCTCAGCGCCCTGGAGGATTTCCAGAAGTGCTTCGGCGCGCGCGCCTCCCGCAACCGCAAGCTCTACAATGGAAATATCCGCTGCTGGTACTACCAGTATTTCGGGCCGCTGCCGCGCGGCCGGGAGGGTCCGACCGAAGCCCGGAGTCAGGCCGAGCGCGCCGAGTCCTGATCCTGACGGGCCCGCAGGGCGCCGTCGTACAACGCCAGGAGCCGGCTCGTCATGCTCTGCGCCGTCCACTCCTGCGCCGCCGTCCGCGCTTCTTCCCGCTTTTGCCGCTGCGTGTCACGGTCCGAAAGGAGAAGGCGGACCTTTGCGGCAAACTGCTCGACGTCCTCCTCCACGAGATACCCGCCCTTGTCGTCGACGAGGAATTCCTCGGTCCCCCTCGCGCGAACTGCGACGACCGGCACCCGGCACATCATTGCCTCGACGAGCACCAGGCCCTGGGTCTCGGTCTTGGAGGCGAAAACGAAGGCCTCCGCACGGGATAGGACGTACGTGAGCTCCCTGCGGTCGAGGTACCCGGCGAAGCGCACGTGCGCCTCCAGGCCCTGTGCGCGCACGCTTTCCTGCAGACGCGCCTCCTGCGGGCCGCGCCCGGCCAGGACGAGCAGGGCGTCGGGTGCGCTTTCCCGGATCCGCTGCATCACACCGAGAAGGAAGTCGATGTTCTTCTCCTTCGCGATCCGGCCCGTGTACAGGAGGATCCGGCGGCCCGAAATGTCGGGCACCTTCACGTGGAACCTGGCCGCCGCCTCGCCCATCACGTCCGGGGCCAGCGAGAAGTCGTCGGGGTCGATCCCCGTGGGGATCACCTCGATGGGGCAGTCGACGCCATAGGAGCGGACGAGCCCTTGCATCCAGCGGGAGGGAACGACCAGCCCGTCGATAAGCCGGTAGTCGGCGCGCGACCACGAGCTGGCAACCGCGCGCGCGAAGGAGGCCGGCAGAAGCGGAAAGTACGTGGTGATGTAGTGCTCGTACCAAGTGTGGCAGGTCATGAAATGGGGTACATCGTGCCGCAGGCAGTAGGCCTTGCCCCCGAAACCGATGGTGAACTCGGTCTGAGAATGCACGACGTCGGGTTTCAGGTCTTCGAGGAGCCGCGGAACATGAAGCCGCGCGCTGGGATAGCCGACCCGGTCCTCGGGGGACAGGGGAAAGCTGAAGGCGGGAAGGCGGAAAACGTGCTCATCGTCGGGCACCGATCCCGACCCCTCCGCGGGGGGATAGGCGGGGGCGATGACATACACGGTATGCCCGAGTGTCCTCAGGCATCTGCGCAGGCTGTCGATGGAGACCGTGACCCCGTTGATCCGGGGCCAGTAGGTATCCGTGGTAAGTGCGATCTTCATAGGGCCCTGCGGGCCGTCTCTCTCCTGACCGGGCTGAGGCCCACTGAAAGGGTACATCATTTGACCTCACTTGAGCAAGGAATCACGCGCGTCCTACACTCGGGGTCCCCATGGGCGCCCCACCGCGCGACGAGATGCATCACTGGGACTCGCTGCCCCTGAGGCGCATCGGCAGCTTCTGGCTCCTGGAGGCAGCCCAGGTCATCGAGCAGTTCGCCGATTCCCTGAACCTACTCCTCATGCTCGCCCTCATGCGGGGGGCCTTCGCAAACGACGCATGGCTTGCGAACCAGGCCCTCTTCATTCCGACCCTCGTGCCGATCGTCGTCCTCGCACCCGTCGCCGGCGTGTTCGTCGATCGGTATTCGCGGCGTGGCTGGATGCTCGCCGCCGCCGCGGGGAGATTCGGGGGAGTCGGGGTGATGGCGCTGCTTGCGGGGCCGACTCTCGCAGGCTCCCGGGCAGCCCTGGGGGGCGTGATCGCCGCGATCCTGGCTGTTTCCTGCCTGTGGCAGTTCTATACACCCGCCCGCTCGGCGGCGCTGCCGGAGGTGGTACCGCGGCGGCGGCTGCAAATCGCCAACTCGGTGTCGGTGACGGTGCTCCTCGTCATGCAGATCGCCGGGTACGTGATGGGCGGTGTCCTGGGGGACAACATCAACCTGACCCGGGCGCTGTCGGTCAACGCGCTCCTGTACCTGGGGACGCTCCTCCTCTTCTCCCTCATACGATTTCGCGGCGCACATGCTCACACCTTCCAGCCCTTTTCCCTCCGCAGCGCGTGGAGGGAGCTTGGCGATGCGATGAGGAGCCTGTTCTCACGGGAAACCGGGGTCCGTACCGGCCTCGTGAAGGTCATTGGCTTGGCCGCGCTTGCCGGCGTCAGCTTCACCGCCCTGCAGGGGTTCGCGGAAGCGCTCCCCTCTCCACCGTGGATGACCGGGCTGGAGTCGTGGCTGAACGCGAGGTGGAGCTTTTCGCTTGGCCCGCTCACCCGGTTCACCATTCTCCTGCTGTCTGGAGGGATCGGGGCGGGGCTCGGGATCGGGCTCCTGGGATGGCTCAAGGACCGGGTGCCGCAAAAGCTGCTCATCCAGTCCGCCCTTACCCTCGCGGCGGGATGCTTTCTCCTGGTCACCTTCTCCCGAACGTACGACCAGGCGGCGGCCGCCATGGCAGGCACGGGACTGGGAGGAGGGCTCGTACTGGCGCTCGCGGAAGCGCGGCTGCAGCTGCTCGTTCCCGCCCATGCCCGCGGCAAGTCGCTCGCGGCGTACTTCATCCTGCGGAACGGCTCGGTGATCCTCGGGGTGTCGCTGCTGCCGAAGCTGCTGGACACGATGAGCGGGTCAAGTCCCCTGGGGCTGCTCGGCATGGCGGGCTGGGGGGGAGCGTTGTTTGCAGCGGCGACCTGGGTCACGGACGCCCTCGGGGGACGCCGGACCCACAGCGGCTGATCGCCAGGAGCCCGTACCGCATTGACACGGCTGGCACTGACGGGCACGGCCCTCGATACCGCGCTCCGCGCGGTGTGTCTAGCGCCAGTTGCCCGTCACCCGTGCCACGCTTCGGTCGCGATCGGTGATTTCCTTCCCGACGAAGATCCGGAGGGTCACACGGATGTGCTGCATGGTGAGCCGCAGCCGTCCCCTGTTCACGTATCGGCGCGTGGAGGCCAGCAGGGAAATGAGGAACACCCGGAAAGGGCCGTGACGCGCAGCGCGCCGGACGAGGTCGTGGTCCTCGGCCGCTTTCAGCGACTCGTTGAAACCTCCGATGGCGTTGAAGACGGCCCGGCTCATCATGATGCAGTGGCCCGCGGCCAGCGGCTGGATCCGCTGCATGACCACGATGGCGAGGTTGGCGCCCAGGGCGACCAGCCGGTCGGCAAACGTGTCCGGCTCGGGCCGGTAGGTGACAGTGGCCGCGACCGCTCCTGAGTGCTCGTACGCCCGGACGAGCCGGCGCAGGAACCCGGCGGGAAGGAGCACGTCAGAATCCAGGAAAAGGAGCGTCTCTCCCGTGGCCGCGGCCGCGCCCCTATTGCGGCCAATGCCGGGGTGTCCCGGGCCGTCCACGACCCGGCAGCCGCGGCTCACCGCAATCTGCCGTGTCCGGTCCCCGGAGAAACCGTCCGCCACGATGATCTCGTGCAGGGGATACCTCTGGCGCCCTAGGGAATCGAGGAGCGCCGGGAGGAACTGCTCCTCGTTCATCGTGGGCACGACCACGGAGATTTTCATTCCGCTGCTCCTCAAAGCGCCTTTCGCAGCCGGCAGACGAAGAATCCCTCCTTCCGCGCATCCGGGAAGATGCGAAGCGTCCTGGAAATCCGGGGGTCGAGGCCCCGCGCCATTCCCGCGTACGTGCCGGGAATCGCCACCGGCATCTTTTCCACGTCGACGGGGAGCGTCTCGAGGGCCCATTGGACGATCCTCTCGTTCTCATCGAGGTTCAGGGTGCAGGTGGAGTACACGAGAACGCCGCCGGGCTTCAAGGCACGGGTGCCGCTGGCCAGCAGTCGGCGCTGAAGCCGGACGCACTCGGCGACGGTTTTCGTGGACCAGGCGCGCGACGTGCCGGGCTCGAAGACGACGAACCGCCCCTCGCCCGAGCACGGAACGTCCACGAGCACCCTGTCGAAGCTCTCCGGGAGCTCGTCGCCCAGCTTTTCCCCGCGGCCGACCCTGACGTCGGCGATGCCGCAGCCCTGCAGTCGAAGGTTGTACGCGAGCCTCTGGGCCCGGATGGGATCGACGTCGTTGGCAAGGATGTGGCCGCGGTTTTCCATGAGCGCCGCCATCTGGGTCGTCTTGCTCCCGGGCGCGGCGGCGATGTCGAGGATGCGTTCCCCCGGCCGCGGCGCCAGGGCGAGCGCGGGGACCATGCTGGAAAGGCTCTGCAGGTAGACATGTCCTTCGCGGTAGGCGTCCCAGGACTCCACGTCGCGCTCGCGCAGGTCGCGCAGCACGAACGCGTCGGGGTACCACCGGACACGTTCGTGCTTTACGGCGCGCTCGCGGAAGAAGCCGAGAATCGCCGCCGCGCCCGAGAGGAGTGTGTTCACGCGCAGCGTCGTGCGTCGGTGCGCCCCCATTCCGCGCAGGATGGCTTCCGCCGCCGCCTGGGGGAAGGCCGCATCGAGTGCCTGGATGAAGTCCCGTGGGAGGCGTCGGCGCGCCTCGCCGACGGATGCCGGGGGAGTCACGCCGCACACTGTACCATGGCCGCCCTTGACTTTCGCGGCTGACTTCCGTACTTTGTCAGCCAATCCCGATGCGCTTCCTGTCCTCAATTCCAACAGCGGCGCGGATGCGCGCCTGGCTGGGGGATGCCGCCCGTCCCGCTCGAATCGCCGCCCGGTTCTTCCGGGCCGTGGTCGTGCTCGTCATCGCCTGCCACGCGGCGCTGTTCCTCGTCGTCCTCCTTGCCAGCCTCGCGCTCCTGCGATGGAACCCTCCCGTGACCGCGCTCATGCTCTACCGCAGTGTGACGGTCCACCAGACGTCGAAGCCCATCAGGTTCGTTCCCCTGCGCCAGATCCCACGCGTGGCGCGCAACATGGTGATCAGGCTGGAGGACTACCGCTTCTATTCGCACCACGGGGTCGACCTGGGCGCCATCCGGGACGCGTGGATGATCAATACATCGATCGGCAGGACAGCGGTGGGCGGCAGCACGATCCCCATGCAGCTGGCGCGCAATCTCTTCCTCACGCCCCGCAAGACGTACCTCCGCAAGTACATGGAAGCCCTGATCGCGCTGGAGATGAGCGTCATCCTCCCGAAGGACCGGATCCTCGAGCTCTACCTGAACTGCATCGAATGGGGAAAGGGTGTGTTCGGCATCGGCGCGGCATCGGCCTTCCATTTCAAGACCGGTGTCGGGGGGCTTGGCCTGGACGAGCTGCGCCGGCTGGCCACCATCATCACCAATCCGCTGCGCTACGACGTTCAGTCCTTCTCGAAGAGCGCACAGATGTCACAGCGCTATGCGTACCTTCTCTCGCGTTTTCCGGATCCCGCGGCGGAGCCGGGCGACCACGAGGGGCCGGTGGCGCCGGTGCCGGATGCGCCGCAGCCGCCCGGCCCTCCGCAGACGGACGACGTGTCCCGCTGAGCGAGGGGCCGGGACCTGTTCCCCGGTCGTTACGTTCGGTCGATTTCCTTCCGGTGGGTATCGCAGAGCCGGTAGAGGGTGCCGGTGAGAGGATTCTTTCTTGTCACCCTGGTTCCGCAGCGCACGCACAGCCCGCCGTCCCGCCGTTTCCTGTACAGGAGCGCGGATCTTTCGGTACCGGAAGACTTGTACCGGCTTACCTGCAGCCTGTATCCCTTGAACAGCCAGGTCCCGATCGCTTTCTCGTTGCCTGTCTTCAGGTCAGCGATGACTCGCTTCAGGACATCCGGCGTAATCTTCTTCGGTTCCATCTCAAGCCCTCCCTGTCACTTTCTCGCATGCACAAAAAATAGTGCGGGGATGAGGGGAAGGCAAGCGAACAGCCGTGCGGTTGTCAGGCGGGCTGGAGCCAGAGCGTCCCGATGTCGAGGAGCTTGTCGCCCCTGATGTAGTCGTGCACGAAGAAATCGCCCGGCACCTTCAGTGTCTTGCGGAACGTGAAGGGCACATAGCTTCCGTGCTCGAAGGCGATGCGCATCTCGACGCGGATCGCCTCCGTCTCTCCTATCTCGACCTGCGGCCAGAAGCTGAAATAGCCTTTCGTCTGTTCGTTGGTGGTGTAGGGATTGCGCCATCCCGGTTCGGCGGGAACGGAAACCCGTTCGTTGATCCACAGCGTGGCCTCCGCGGCGATCACCGGCGTGCCGGTGCCGGCATCCACGACCCTCCCAAAGATGTGCGGCATGTTGTAGAAGTACGTAAGGCGCAGGTCCGCATCACCCGCCGGCGCCGAGCGCAGCCGGCGGCGTGCCGGACCGCTGTCCCTGCGCCGGCGCACCACGACGTCCACCGCGCGGTTGACCAGGGTGATCAGCTCGATGACGTTCAGGAGCCGCTCCCCTTCCTCTCCGTTGCCGTTGCCTGCCTGGATGAGCTCGCGGGTGAAACCGCGCTCGCTTGTGATGTACTTGGGCGGAATCCTGTTCAACGCGTACGCCGCCACGTCCAGCATGAAGGCGCGAGTGAGGTGGATATCTTTCCGGTCCTTGAGGACGATCTTCGCGGTCTCCAGGACAAGGTCCTCATTGTAGTTTTTCAGCCGCATTCGTGGAAATCCTTTTCATGTAGAGTGTACCACGCCGGCCGGCACACTACAGAATTTTTTCTATATTTCACCCTGTGAACCGACTTCCCGCCCGTATTCGCGCCCTGATCTACGACTTCGACAATACCATCGTCGGCACCGAGCGCATCAACGAGGAGCTTTTCACCGGCCTCCTTTTCGTGGAGTTCGGCGTGTCCCTTTCTCCCGTCGAGCAGGAGATCCTCCATGGCCTTCCCTGGAGCGGGGTGTTCGACTGGCTGGAAGACAACCGTGGTCTCGGAGGGCGGCGTCCGGTGATCTGGGCGAGATTCATGGAGGTGAAGAGGGAATCCCTGCGCCGACGGAAGCCTCCCGTGGCGACGGGTCTGGACCTGATGTTCGCCCTCCCGGTGCCGCAGGCCATTGTCACCGGGTCCAGCCGCGAGGAGCTGGAGATGGTCATGGAGGCGATCGGAATGTCGCAGGAGGGCTTTGCCGCGATCCTCTGCGACGAGGATTGCGCCCGGGGCAAGCCGGACCCGGAGGGCTACCTGCGCGCCCTGGAGAGACTGCACGTTGCGGCAGAGGAAGCGCTGGTGTTCGAGGACTCGCGCCCCGGGATCGCGGCGGCACGGATGGCCGGCGTTCCCGTCGCTTTCATCTCCGAGCTCGCGTCCCGCGACAGGGGCGCTGATGCCGATATCCGCTTCGAGAGTTTCACGGAAGCGTGGGCGGCGGTGAAGACCAGGGTTGACGGGCGGGCGGACCGCGGGAATCACGCACATCGCGGCCAGGCGCCGAGATGAACCCCGGGGAGCTGCTCGCCAACCGCTACGAAATCGTCCGGGAGCTGGGGAGGAGCGCGGTCTGCTCGACGTACCTCGCAACGGACACGCGCACAGCGCGCGCGGTTGTCGCGAAGATCCTCCACGTCGGGCTTGTTTCGGACTGGAAGGCCGTCGAGCTTTTCGAGCGGGAAGCAGGGGTCCTGAAGGCGCTGCAGCACCCGAGAATTCCCTCCTACGTGGATTCTTTCAGGGCCGATGTCGAAGGGGATCCCCGGTTCGTCCTGGTACGGGAGTACGTCGAAGGCAGGGACCTGGCGGAGATGGTGGACTCCGGCTGGCGGGGCACCGAAGCGCAGATCCGGCGGATCGGCCTGCAGCTGGCCGACATCGTCGCCTACATCCATTCCCTGCGGCCGCCGGTGATCCACAGGGACATCAATCCACGCAACATTGTCGCCCGTGATGACGGGGAGGTGTTCCTCGTCGACTTCGGCGGGGTGCAGGACGCCATCCGGCTTTCCGCTACTGCGGCATCCACGATGATCGGGACGCCCGGATACGCACCGATGGAGCAGTTCGTGGGCCATGCCACCGTGAGGTCAGACCTGTACGGGCTGGCAGCCACACTCGTGTTCCTTCTGACGCGCCGCAGCCCCGCGGATCTTCCCACGAAGACACTGAAGCTGGACCTCGCATCGGTCATCGAAATCAGCTCCCCGGGCCTCGCGCGCGTGCTTTCCAGCTGGCTGGAGCCGGACGAGGCCGCGCGGACACTCTCGATCGACGAAGCCGGCGCGCTGCTCGCAGAGGACCCGGCAGCAGCCGCATTCAGGATGGGTGCGGCTCCCGCAGCCGCGCCTGCTTCCGCGGCTGAGCGCCCGCCCTTCGGATCGAAAATCCTGTCCATGTCACGTGGCGACGGCGCACGCTATGTCCTGCCGATGGGGAGAAGTCCCGCTCACCGCCGCATGGGCTCATTCGGGATGGTCTGGCTCGTCTTCGTCGGCTTCTGGACCTACTCGGCCCTTCGGATGCGGGCACCCCCAAGCTTCCTCTTCTTGGCAGTTCCGTTCCTGGCGGTGGGTATGGGGATTCTTCGTCGGGTCCTCGTCTCGGTTTTCGGAAAACTCGAGCTGGAGATCGGCGCGGAGGGTGTTTCGTACTCGAGAAGGTTCGTCTTCACATCACGCCGCCGCACGGTGCCGCTGGAAGACGTGGGTGAGTGCCGGATGGACAATGGCCTCTTCCTGGACCTCGGGGCGCGTACACTGCGGCTCGGACAGGGTCTTTCTTTCCGGGAACAGGAATGGCTGCAGGATTCGATCAATCGCAGCCTGCAGAGAGCGCGTCAGACCGGGAGGAGCGCTCCTTGACAGGCATCCGGGCGCGCGAGATCATGGGAGAAACAGAGGAGAACCGTTGAAAATGGTGTCGCTCATCGACGGGATTTTCTGGGGAGCTCTCCTGATCATCCTCGGGGTGTGGTTCATTGTGCGCCGGTCCGTGCCCGTGCACATCCCGGTGATCCGCATCGTCGTCGCGGTCCTCTTCGTCTACGCGGGAGTGCGGATTCTCGCCCGGGGCCCGGTGAGCGTGGACAGCAACACCGCGGTCTTCTCCGAATCCACGATGAGCTATTCGCCCGACAGGGGCCGCGAATACAACCTCATCTTCAGCAGCGGCGCCATCGATTTCTCCTCGGCGGCGCCTTCGAGCGGCAGCATCCGGGCCGAGGTGAACGTGATATTCGGACGCGGCACCCTCCGCTTCAATCCGTCCCAGCCGGTGCGGGTGAACATGTCTTCCGCGTTCGGCACCGTGGAGTCTCCCAATGGCCGGTCGGTCGCCTTCGGCGACATGGTCTACACGACACCGTCCTACCGGGAGGGAGCCCCGGCTCTCGACATCCACGCGACTGCCGTTTTCGGCAGGCTCACGATTCTCCCGTAAGGGCTCACGAGTGAAACCCGATGGAGCGGACGTGCTCCGCCGTCCCTCGGTGGTTGTGCGCTTTCTCGACGAGATCCTCCTGTACTCGGGCCAGTACGCGCTGTTCTACATCCTCATGTACCTCACCGACCAGCAGGGCGCGTTCTTCACCGATCTGGGGCACACGACGCTGTTCGCCTCCCTGGTGGTGCAGACGGTGGTGCTTGTGGCATGGGGGGACCGGCCGCTGGTCCGGTTGCTTGGCTCCCTGATCACCCCGGCGCTGTACGCCGTGGTCGAGGCGCCCGGCCTGTCGGCCTTCTTTCTCGATATCGGGCATATCGGGTTCTGGCTGTTCTCCGCACTCATCGGAGGTCTGCAATCTCTGGCCCTCCTCTCCAAACGAGGCTGGATCAAAGCGGCGCTGGAGTTCCTCTCCACGTTCATCAGCGTGCTGATCTTCATCGCCGTGTACTTCATCTACGACGAGCGCGTGGTGCACGAGCAGCTGGTCGCCGCGGGCAAGCTTCCGGCCGCGATGCTTGCGCAGCACCTCCAGATCTTCGCCCTCGGCACCAACCTCCTCGAGTTCTTCTCCGATTCCACGCACGTCTTCGTCGCCATCGGCGGCGTCCTGCTCGCCTTCGCCCTTGCACGGGGACGCGTGAAGATCCTGAGGCTCACCCAGCGCATCTCGGCGCTGTTCGGCACGTACGTGGGCGGACGCGTGCGGGACCGGATAATGAGCGCCGAAGGGAGCCTTGCCGAGACCAAGGACGTGGCGGTCCTGTTTTCCGACATCCGCGGGTTCACGGCGGTCACGGAGCGCTCGGAGGCCTCTGCGGTGGTGCAGATGCTCAACCTCTATTTCAGCGAATGGGACAGGGTTTCGCGGGCGCACGGGGGCATCATCGACAAGTTCATCGGCGATGCGGTCATGATCATCTTCGAGCCCCGCCCGGGGGGAGAGCCTTCCCAGGATGCCGTGCGGTGCGCCCGCGCGATGCTCGGCGGCCTCGGAGCGCTGCGCGCGAGGCTCGCCGAGAAAGGTCTGCCGCCGCTCTCGAACATCGGCGTGGGGATCGCCTGCGGCCCGGTGATCCTGGGAAACATTGGCAGCACGAGCCGGCGCAACTACACGGCCATCGGAGACACGGTGAACACTGCCTCCCGGCTGGAGGCGGCGTGCAAGCAGCTCGACCGGACCCTCATTGTGAGCGGGCCGGTGCACGAGCTCCTGGACGAGGATCTGCGCCGGGAATTCACGTGCTTGGGGGAGGCGACACTCAAGGGCAAGTCCACCCGCACGCCGATCTTCGGGGCATCCCCCGTCTGACACCGGATGACGCGGCGCTTCCCGCGCCGCCTCCGTATGGGTAGATTCTTCGCGGAGGCTTCGATGAAGGACGATGCAACGGATCGGCACGATCTGGCGACATTCGGAGGCGGCTGTTTCTGGTGTATCGAGGCCGTCCTCCAGCGCATCGAGGGCGTGCTGTCCGTCACCTCCGGCTACTCGGGTGGAACGACGCCGAATCCCACGTATGAAGAAGTCTGCACCGGGGAGACGGGGCACGCCGAAGCGGTCCAGGTTGCCTTCGACCCGTCGCTCATCAGCTACGAGGAAATCCTCGACATCTTCTGGCAGGCCCACGATCCCACGACCCTCAACAGGCAGGGGCCGGACACGGGCAGCCAGTACCGATCGGTCATATTCTACGCAAACGACGCACAGCGCCAGACCGCGGAGAGCTCGAAAAAGAAGGCGCAGGCGAAGCTCCGCGACCCCGTGGTGACGGAGCTACTGCCGCTGGAGACGTTCTGGAAGGCCGAGGATTATCACCAGAACTACTACAATACCCACCAGGCGGAAGGCTACTGCCGGATGGTGATCTCCCCGAAGCTGAGGAAGCTGAAGCTGGAATAAGGAATTGCCGGGGAGCGCGCTTTCTGGTAGCGTGGGCGATCACCATGGAGATTCGCGACGCTTCCCGGGGCAGGATGCTCCCACATCTCGCGGTCTGGGGTACGGTCCTGTTCTGGGGTCTTTCCTTCGTCAGCTCGAAGACGATCCTGAACTCGGGCGTGCCGCCCATGACTATGGTCTGCATCCGGTTCGTGATCGCCACCGTCATCCTCAATCTCCTCCTCCGCCGCTTCGACCCGGGAGCGCGCCTGCGGAAAGAGGACCTGCTCCCGCTGGCGGTGAGCGGGTTGTTCGGCGTGACGGTCTATTTTTTCTTCGAGTCCCGCGGCATTAAGCTCACCTCCGCCTCCCACGCGTCGCTCATCATCGCGGTCATCCCCGTGGTGACGGTCATCGCGGAATCGATCCTGTTCCGCACGCGCATATCGCTCCTCGCCGGGCTGGGGATCGCCCTTTCCGTCCTGGGCGTGGTGTTCGTCGTCAATCGGCCCGGTGCCGCCCGGGGCGGTGAATCCCTGGCAGGGGACCTTTTCATGTTCGGAGCCTGCATCTCATGGGTCGTCTACATCATCTTGAGCCGAAATCTCCACCAAAGGCTTTCGGAGATCGCCATCACCGCCTACCAGTCCCTTTTCGGCACTGTCTTCCTGGTCCCCCTCGCGCTCCTGGAGATGCGCCAGTGGGTGCCCATCACGCTGGCCGCGGGCCTGAATCTCGCCTACCTCGCCGTGTTCTGCTCGGCCCTCTCCAATTTCCTGTACGTCTATGCACTTTCCGCCCTCGGTCCGATTGCGGTGAGCCCATACGTGAACCTGATCCCGGTGGTGGGGGTGCTGGGCGGAGTGGTTCTGCTCGGGGAGAGCCTTGTGTGGAGCCAGCTCGTCGGCGGGGCGGTGATCCTCGCCGGAGTCCTCCTGGTCAGCCGGCAGCGACCGGGCGCATCGCCGATCGAAGGCTGACCAGGGACCGCGCAGTCACGGCGACGAGGATGATCGCCCCGCCCACCAGTGCGCGCGGACCGGGGCGCTCGCCCAGCACGAGAAAGACCCAGACAGGATTGAAGAGGGGCTCCAGCACTGCCGTGAGCAGGGACTGCACGGCAGTTACGTGCTTCACGCCGTAGGTCAGGAGGAGCGATGACAGCCCGATCTGGAAGACGCCCAGGAAGGCAAGCGCCCCCCACCCGGCCAGGCTGGGCGCGCTCTGCCAGAGAAAGGGGATGGAGACGAGGAGGGTGATCCCGTGGCTGAGGAGGATCGATTCCAGGGAGGAGCCGTCCTTCTGCGCCCGCAACGACACCATTGCCCCTGCGAAGAACACCCCGCTCAGGATCGCCAGGAGATTCCCCTGCATTCCTCCCAGGGTGAGGGAGTCCATGAAGAACAGGACCATGCCGCCGATGACCACGGCCATGGTCACCCAGTCCAGCGCGTGCGCCTTCTCCTTCAGGAAGATCCAGCCCAACACCGCAGCGTACAGCGGGGCGGTGTACTGCAGGAGGATTGCGTTTGCCGCGGTGGTGAGCTTGTTGGCGGAGACGAAGAGGATCATGCAGGCCGCATAGCACACGGCGCCGGCAATTTGCGCGAAGGACCACGTAAAGCGCGGCCGGCGGAGGAACATGAGGATCACCAGCCCGCCGATGAGACTGCGCACGCCGGCGATCGCGAACGGGTTCCACGAGATCAGCTTGACGAAAAGCCCGCCCGTGCTCCACAGGAGCGCGCAGGCGGCCACCGCAAGTAGTGCGGAGCCCTGCGTGCGCGGGGCCTCCATGCCATCGTGCTGCCTCATGAGCGGCTCTCAGTCCTCACACCCGAGGTAGCACTTCATCTTCTTGTCGATCACGCCGGCGTGCAGCTCGATGAACCCCTTGGCGGGGCTCGCGTTGATCTTGTGCAGCAGGACCTCTTCCACCTGGAAGAAACCCACGGTCCCCTTCATCTCAATGGTGATCCGCACGGGCCTGTTCGCGCCCTTCTCGATGCGCACCTTTTCGATCGACGTGGCCGAGTACTTGTGGATGTCTCCCATCCGCGACTCGGTGGCGATCATCATCGGGATGCGGGCCCGGCCCTTCTCCATATCGCAGCCGTCGGCGATGAGCATGAGCCCCGCCTCCAGCGAGTGGATCTTCTGCGTGGCCATGTGCCCGACGATGCATTCCACCGCCATGGAGCGCACGACCACGCGCTTTCCGACGCTGTCGGGGTACACCTCGCGAAGCACCCTGTCCATGATGGGAAGCGCCAGCTCCGCCCCGGCATGCTCGTGATCGGCACGGCCCACCGACATCCCGATATCGTGGAGCATCCCCGCGGTGACGAGGGCCACGCAGCTGTCCTCGTAGGTTCCCGCGTCGTCCGCTTCGAGGCTGAGGGGGACGCCGGCCCGGTGCATGAGATCGGCCATCACGAGCGCGTTCAGCACCACCGACCGCATGTGCACCGGGCCGTGGTCGTTGAATCCCAGCCGCTTGATGCTCACCACGTTCGCGTATTCCTGCAGCGACTGCACCTCCTCGTCGTTCAGCAGGATATCCGCCGCCTTCCGCGCAGGGCCTTTCAGGCGCGAGCGGATCTTCCCTTCCACGCCGAGCTGCTTCGGAGATTTCATGGATGTCCTGCTACCAGCCGCTTCTCTCGCGCAGCCGCATGATGTGGGCAATATGGTGCCGGCAGTGCCACGCGTAGGTCTGCAGCGTGCGGTCCAGTTTCTGCGGACCGCTCTCGGGATGCAGGAAGCTGCGGTCCAGTTGTTCGGAGGTGAGGCTCGAAAGCAGTATGCTCCAGCGGGCGTGCAGGCCTCGGAGCAGGGCGAGGGAATGCTCGATGTCGACGCCCTGCACGTCGGGGAGCATGGCCCATGCCTTCTCGTCGTAGGGCTTGATCTGCGGCGTGCTTTCCGTGAGGGCGAGCTTGAACCGGATGAACGCGTTCATGTGGCTGTCGGCGAGGTGATGCACGACCTGGCGCACCGTCCAGCCGCCGTCGCGGTAGGGGGTATCCAGCTGCGCCGGGGAGAGACCGGCCACCGCGCTCCGCGCGTGAACGGGCAGCTCCGCGATGTCCCGCATCCATGCGGCGCGCTTCTGGGGGGTCGATTCCTTGTCATAACTGAACTTGCCGATCGGATAGCGAAGATCTTCCATGGCGTGAATGTACCCGATCATGTGGTGTTCGAAAAGGCACGGCGTTGACAGCTCCTTGGGCGTGCGGCTATAACGAAACATGATCCGGATCAACGAGAACTACACGAAGCTCGTCTCCACCTACCTTTTCAGCGAGGTCGCGCGCCGCGTCGATGCGTTCCAGAAATCGCATCCCGACCGGCAGATCGTGCGGCTGGGCATTGGTGACGTGACTCTCCCGCTCACTCCGGCCGTCGTGGCCGCCTTCCAGGAGGCGGTGGCGGAGATGGGCAAGGACGCGACCTTCCGCGGGTACGGCCCGGACCTCGGGTACGACTTCCTGCGCCAGGCAATCGCTGAGGGGGATTTCCGCGCGCGCGGCGCCGAAGTGAGCGCAGAGGAGGTCTTCATCAGCGACGGCTCCAAGTGCGACACGGCCAATATCCAGGAGCTCTTTGCCCATGACATCCGGATCGCCATCCCGGACCCCGTGTATCCCGTCTACGTTGACACCAACGTGATGGCCGGCCGGACCGGCCCCTGGCGGGACGGCCGCTACGGCGGGGTCATCTACCTGGACTGCACCGAGGACAACGGCTTCGTGCCCGATCCCCCCCGTTCGCGCGTCGACCTGGTCTATCTCTGCTTCCCCAACAATCCGACGGGCGCGACGATCACACGCGCGCAGCTCGCCGCCTGGGTGAGCTACGCGCGCGCGAGCAAGGCGCTCATCCTCTACGATGCCGCTTATGTCTCCTACATCCGCGACGAATCCCTTCCCCAGTCGATCTTCGAGATCCCCGGCGCCCGTGAGTGCGCCATCGAGTTCAGGAGCTTCTCGAAGACCGCGGGTTTCACCGGGACCCGCTGCGCCTTCACCGTGATTCCGAAAGAATGCGTGGCATGGGACGCGGAGGGCGAGCCCCATCCCCTGCACGAGCTGTGGAGCCGGAGGATGTCCACGAAGTCCAACGGCGTTTCCTACCCCGTGCAGCGTGCCGCCGCGGCTGTCTACACGCCGCAGGGCCGCAAGGAGACGCGCGGCCTGTCGGACTACTACCTGGGCAACGCGAAGATCGTCCGCGAACGGATGACGGGCATGGGTTTCCCCTGCATCGGGGGCGAGGACTCCCCCTATATCTGGGCGCAGGTGGGCATGGATTCCTGGAAGTTCTTCGATCTCCTGCTGGACAAGGCAGGCGTGGTCGTGACCCCCGGCGCCGGGTTCGGCGTGTGCGGCGAGGGGTACGTGCGGATCAGCGCCTTCAACTCGCGGGAGAAGGTCGAGCTGGCGATGCAGAAGATGGAAGGGGCCGCGAGCGAGCTCAGGTCATAGGCGTACCGCACGGGCACGGCTGACACCTTCAGGGTCGGACCTCGATATCGCCCTTCGGGCGATATGCCCTAGATCATGTGACCCATTTTGTTTCGCTTCACGTCCAGGTAGCCCTCGTCGTGACGGTTGGCGGGGATTACGATGGGGATCCTGCCGACGACCTCGATCTTCGCGCTCTTCAGCTGGTCGATCTTGTCAGGATTATTCGTCATCAATGACACGGAGCGGATCTTCAGCAGCTTGATGATCTTCGCGGCGACCTTGTAATCCCTCGCATCCACGGGCAGGTCCAGGTACTGGTTGGCCTCCACCGTGTCCAGCCCGAGGTCCTGCAACTGGTAGGCCCTGATCTTGTTCAAGAGGCCGATTCCTCGGCCTTCCTGCTTCAGGTAGATCACCACGCCGAAGGGCTGGCCGGCGATGTAGCGCGTGGCCGCTTCCAGCTGGTCGCGGCAGTCACAGCGCAGGGAGCCCCAGACATCGCCCGTGTGACACTCCGAGTGAACGCGCAGGGGCACGCTCTCGCGGCCCTCCACGTCCCCGTGGACGATTGCGGTGTGCTCCTTTCCTTCGCGGTTGTCGTAGAAGCCGTACAGAGCGAATGTTCCGAAGCGCGTGGGCAGCGTTGCTTTCGCGGCAAGCTGCACGCAGAAGGCGTTGTCGATGCAGTATTCGCCGACACCCTTGCAGTAGCACTCCTCCAGGACGAAATCCGGCTTTCCCGTAAGCTTTGCCTCGAGCTCCTCCTTGGAGACGGCCTGCTCAGAGTTGGTGTCTGTGCGCTCAGCCATGTGTGCATCCTTTCTGTCCATCTGTGGCCTGCATCAATGGTAGTGTCCCCCGCGTGGCGGGTCAAATGCCACCTGCGGTGGCCGCGTCAAATCGCGACAGCGTACGCGGTTGACGCGTCCCCGCTTCTCCCATAGACTCCGGCCCCATGATTCCCGAGAGAGTCCGCTCCATCCTGGATGCCCATGGGCTGGCGGCAAAGGAGTTCGCGCCGGGGAGCACCGCGACTTCGGTTCTCGCCGCCCAGCAGCTCGGGGTGACCGTCGGCCAGATTGCAAAGTCACTTCTCTTCGTCGGGAAAGACGGGCGATTCTTCATGGTGGTCTGTCCCGGCGACAAAAGACTGTCAAACTCCAAGTTGAAGGCCGTCACGGGCGTGAAATCCCGGATGGCCAGCGCCGAGGAAGCCCTCGGTGCCACGGGCTTCGGGCCCGGCGGCGTCTGCCCCTTCGGCGTGGACCGCGGGGTTGCGCTGTTCATCGACCAAAGCCTCTCCGGATATGCAACCATCTACCCCGCGGCCGGAACGGATTCGTCGGGGGTTCCAATGACATTCGACCAACTGGTGAGGGTCACCGGCGGCACGGTGGGTGATTTCCTCGCCGAAGAGGCAGAGGCATAGGAGAGAAACAGGCATGGACGCATCCGTCACGTGGAAAAAGGGCTTGAGCTTCACCGGGGTTGCTGCGGCCAGCGGCTACTCCCTGCCGCTCGGAGCGGACCCGAAGGTGGGCGGCGCGAATGACGGCTTTCGTCCGTCCGAGCTGATTCTCGTGGGGCTCGCGGGCTGCACGGGCATGGACGTGATTTCCATCCTGGAAAAGAAGCGCCAGCAGGTCACGGCGTTCGAAGTCAAGGCGCACGGTGAGCGCGCGCCGACGGATCCGAAGAAGTTCACCAGTTTCCTGGTGGAGTACGTGGTCACGGGGAAGGGCATCGACGCGGATGCAGTCGAGCGCGCCGTCGAGCTCAGCGAGACCAAGTACTGCACCGTCATGGCGACTCTTCGGGGCGCCGGTCCCATTGAGAGGAAGATCACCATCAGGGAGGGGTGAGTCCCCGTTCCACGCTTGACTTATGAGCATATGCTCATTATATTCCTCCCATGCCGCGACCCCTGAAGGAAAGGCACGTCAGCAGGAACCTCGGCGAGTGCGTGTTCCGTCCTGCCGGAAAACCCGCCCGCGACCTCGCACACGTCACGCTGCGCCGTGACGAGGCCGAGGCCGTCCGGCTGGCGGACCTCCAGGGGATGTACCAGGCGGAGGCGGCGGGCCGGATGGGCGTGTCACGGCAGACATTCGGCCGGATCGTCGAATCGGCGCGCAGGAAGATCGCTGATGCGATCATCAACCGCAAGTGCCTCCGCATCGAGGGCTGGAGCGGCCAGGGAGGAAATCATGTCACTGTTGTCTGAAAAGGATGCGAAGATCGTCGGCGAGAGGCTTTCCCGGCTCCCCCGAACTGTTACCTTGTCCCTGTTCACGCAAGAGTTCGAGTGCGAGCTCTGCCGGCAGACCAGGGAGCTCCTCGAGGAGCTGGCCGCCATCTCCGGCGGCAAAGTTGCGGTGGAGGTATTCGACTTCGTGCGCGACAAGGCGAAGGCGGACGCACTGGGAATCGACAAGATCCCTGCCATCGCCGTACAGGGACCGGAGGGGGACGATCATGGGATCCGGTTTTTCGGCATCCCCGCCGGGTACGAGTTTGCCTCGCTGCTGGAGACCCTTGAGATGACGGCAAAGGCAGATTCGGGCCTCGCGCCCGCCACCCGCGAGAAACTCAAGTCCCTGCACTCACCCCTGGACCTGAAGGTATTCGTGACGCCCACGTGCCCGTATTGCCCCCGGGCGGTCCTGAACGCGTTCCGGTTCGCGATGGAGTCGCCGTATGTCACGGCCTCCATGGTGGAAGCGACCGAGTTCCCGCACCTCTCGAACAAGTACGGCGTGTCGGGCGTTCCTCACACCGTCATCGGAGACAGCGCCCAGCCGATGATCGGGGCGTACCCCGAAGCGGCGGCCGCGGAGATGGTTCTTGCGGCCGCGCAGGGCATGAAGGGGATGTAGCCGCGGATGAGCGCGCGACCAGCGGGCGCATGATCGACGTCATTGTCATTGGCGGGGGCGTGACGGGCTGCGGTGTCGCGTGGGATCTGTCCCTGCGCGGTCTGCGCGTGGTGCTCCTCGAACGCGGCGGCCTTGCCTCCGGAAGCAGCGGCCGGTTTCACGGGCTCGTGCACTCCGGCGCGCGCTACGCTGTATCCGATCCGGTGGCCGCCGCCCAGTGCGCGCGCGAAAGCGCCGTGCTCGCACGGATTGCGCCGCGGCTTGTGCGAGCCACCGGCGGGCTGTTCGCGCTGTTCCCGGACGATGATGCCGGGTACGTGGAACCGTGGGAGGAAGGCATCCGCACAACCGGCGTCTCGGCGCGGGAGATCACCTCTGCCGAAGCGCTGCGGCGCGAGCCGCTGCTCTCCCCGGCCATCCGCCGGGCCTATCTCGTACAGGACGCCGTGTGCGAAGGACCGGCGCTGTGCGCAGCGCTCGCCGACGCCGCCCGTTCCTCGGGCGCCGACGTGCGGGATTTCTACAGGGTGGACGATTTTCTCTCGGACGGCCAGGGCATCCGTGGAGTGCATGGCACGGACGTCCGCACGGGTGAGGCGGTCAGTCTGGAGGCTCGGCTCGTCGTCCTGGCCGCCGGGCCCTGGAGCGGCGAGATCCTCTCCCGCGCGGACCTGAAGCTGACCCTCAACCTCCTGCGCGGCGCGATGGTTGCGCTGGACGGGCCGCGTCTGTCCACCTCGGTGAACCGTCTGCAGCCTCCGTCGGACGGGGACATCGCGCTTCCCCGCGGAAGAATGAACATCGCCGGCACGACCTCCATCCCGATCGACCAGCCCGACGACCGGCGCGTCGACGAAAAGGAAATCGTGCTCATCCGCGACCGGATCCTTGATATGCTCCCGGGGCTGCGGGACAGCACTGCGCGTCACTCGTGGTCGGGGGTGCGCCCGCTCTTTCATTCCCATCCGGCGGATCGAAATCTCGACCTGGACGTGCACGAGTGGAGCAGGGATTTCACCGTGATCGACCACGCGGCGCGGGACCGGATGGAGGGGCTGTTCACGGTCGTCGGCGGGAAGCTGACGACCTTCCGCCTGATGGCGGAGAAGACCGCTGATGCCGCATGCCGTCAATTGGGCGTGCAGACCGCCTGCAGGACCGCGGAGACCGTCTTTTCCTGATCGCCTGCCGATTTTTTCTTGACGACTTCCGGCCCGAATGCCAGAATACTGCGGGGAGGATCCCATGAAAGAGACCCATGAACCCATGTCCAGGGTGCGGAACACCTTCAAGGTTAGCTGGTACAGGAGTCCCATCGCGCCGGACCGGCTGAAGACGCTCACGGTACGCAGCAACCTCAGGGGGGCGGTGCAGTCTCTCGGGTTCCTGGCCCTGATCGTGGTCGTGGGTGGTGCAGCATGGTACTTCTACGCCGCCCGGCTCTGGGCCCTCATGGCCGTGGCGCTCTTTCTCCATGGGACGATCTACTCGTTCATCCCCGGCCTCGTCACGCACGAGCTCTCGCACGGGACGGTGTTCAAGACGAAATGGCTGAATGCTGTCTTCCTCCGGTTCTACAGCCTGCTGGGCTGGACGAACTTCTACCAGTACAAGCGCAGCCACACCTTTCATCACCTGTTCACCCTTCACCCCCGCGGGGACCGCGAGGTTGTTCTCCCGATGACCCCGTCCCTTCATCCCCTGAGGCTGTTTCTGCTGTTCACGTTCAATTTCGAAGCGTTCTGGATATTCGTCAGCTCCACCATCCGGCTCGCCTTCACGGGCAGGTTCTCCAACGAGTGGTCCGAGGCGGTTTTTCCGCCCGACGAGCCGGGAACGCGCCGCGAGGCAATCGGGTGGGCCTGGGCGATCCTTGCGTTTCATGCCGCGGTCATCGCGGTGACGGTTGTATTCAGGGTCTGGCCGCTGGCCGTGCTCGTCACTTTCGGGATGTTCTTCGCAAACTGGTGGACCTATTTTGTCGGACTTCCCATGCACAACGGGTTGCGTGACAACGTCCCAGATTTCCGTCTCTGCTGCCGCACCATCACGCTGGATCCTTTCTCCCGTTTCATCTACTGGCACATGAGCTGGCACACTGAGCACCACATGTACGCCGCCGTCCCCTGCTACAACCTGCACCGCCTCGCGGACTCGATCGCCGCGGACATGCCGGCGCCGCGCTCGTTGATCGCCGCCTGGAAGGAGATGCGGGAGACCTACCACCGGCAGAAGAATGAGCCGAAGTACCAGTTCGACACACCGCTTCCCCAGAAGGCGAAAGGGGCGAAAGGCGCCCAGGATGCGCTGGCTGCATCTCTAGGGAACCTGGCGCCGAAGGGATTGGAGTAGCAGGGAAGGGCGAGAAGGGCGGCTGCCTACCTGCCGGGTTTCAGAGTCGTGTAGGCGTCCAAGTCGAGGATGGAGCACTCCGCGGAGAACCCTGCGGGGGGAACGCCGAGTGACTGGATGAGCCGGGTCCAGAAGTTCACCTGCGCGCAGGTGCTCGCAAGGATCACCATTCCGCGCGGCGTGAAGTGCGCCCTGACGTTTTCCACTGCTTCCGTTGTGAACTCCACCGGCGTTCGGCACATGCACTCCACGTAGCGAAGCGCTGCCTTCTCCTTCGCGGTCAGCGTGGGAACTTCATCCACGGGGACTCTTCCCTGCAGCGCGCGTATCTCCTGCCTGGTGATCCCCCTGCTCTCGAACTCCCGGGAGTTCAGGTCGATGCAGAACGGGCAGGAGACGAGAAACGATGTGGAGATGCGGACGAGGCTGAGAAGCCGTCGGGATACATCGGGCTCGTCGTGGGCCACCAGCCCTTCCATGATGCCGGAGCCGAGGAACGCCTTCGGGTACCAGGTGAGAATCCGGTTGGCCAGAAGTCTTTTGCCCATGCGCCTTTCGACCATCCACAGGAGCATTCTCAGGAGCACAGGCACCCGGACAGGGGGGTCAATGTAGCTCATGAGCATCCGGCGCCCGTGGTGCAAGTATGGAGAGTTGCATGTGGGAGAGGGTGAAGGATTCGATGGTGATGAGCCCTGCACCCTGCGCGACGGAAACGATCTCCGACGGCTGCAGACGGTGGCCCAACGGCGGACCCTGTTCTTCCTCCACGTAGGGCCACTCGAGGATCGCAACCCTCAGCCGGGCCACTCGCCGCGCTTCCGCCAGCGTCGCGTGCCGGTCATCCGTCTCATGCAGGACGTGTCCCAGGAAGACCAGGTCGAAGGACTGGTCCTCGAATGGGAGTTTCTCCGCGACCCCGGCCAGGAACCGCGCACCCGGCACGTGACCGCGGGCAAGGGAGAGCAGCTCGGAATTGGGATCGATGCCGGTGACCTCGAGCCCGCGTCTGGCAAAGGCCTCAGCGAAAACCCCGGTTCCTGTGCCCACGTCCAGGACTCGGGCGGCGGTAAGGCCCTCGAGGCTGAGAGTGACGACTCGCGGAATCTCCATCAAAGCGAGCCGCGAGGGCGCGCGCAGCCTCTCAGCCGGTGAGGCGTAGCGGCGATCGTGCTGATGTCCACGCCCGTGCCCGTGCGCGTCGGTCATATCGCCCTCAATCGGGCATGTCGTCCAGGCCGCCGGCGTTGATCACGTCGGTGAAGCCGTTCTGCTTGAGAAAGCGCATCCCCTGCCCGCTTCGAGCGCCCGATGCGCAGTACAGCACGATGGGTGTGCTCCTCGGCTCCAGCTCCTTCATCCTCAGGGGAAGAAGGGCGAGGGGGATGTTGACCGCGCCCGGGTAGGCGCCGTCCTTGAACTCGGCCGGCGTGCGCATGTCCACGATCTTCGCGCCCGTCGCAATCTTCTCCTTGATGATGTTCCCTGCCATGGTGTGTTCCTTTCCGCGGCCGTATGCCGCCGGTTATTCCTCGATATCGAATCCGCCCATCGCCGTCATCGCGACAAAGCCGCCGGTGACGTTGCGCACATTCTTCCAGCCATTTTCCATGAGAATCCGAAGCGCCAGGTGTGAGCGGAAGCCCGAGCGGCAGTGGACCAGGATCGGCGCTTCCCGGGGCACCTCGTCCAGTCGGAACCGAAGCTCATCGACCGGGATGTGCAGCGCACCCCGGACGTGGGAGGTCTCGTACTCGTTGAGGTTCCGCACGTCCAGGAGCACAGGCCGCGCCCCCTCCATGCCGGCCGAGGCTCCCGCCAGGAGCTTCCGCGTCTCCTCCGCGCCGACCAGCGGCGCGTATCCGCTCAGGTCGTTCAGCCCCGCAAATGCGGCGACGTTCAGCGGATCGTTGGCCGAAGAGAACGGCGGGGAGTACGTGAAATCGATCTCGGCGAGATCGCCGAGCGTCATCTTCCCGTGGAGGGCCGCGGCGAGCGCGTCGATGCGCTTCTCCACTCCTTCCTCGCCGAAAGCCTGCCCGCCCAGGAGCCGGCCCGATGCGCGGTCATAGACGACCTTCAACACCAGCTCTTTCCCGCCGGGGTAGTAGGAGGCGTGATGGTCCTTGACGACGACGGCCGCCGCCGCATCGAAGCCGGCCGCGCGGGCAGCGGTTTCGGTGAGACCCGTGCCTGCAGCCACGGCGTCGAAAATCTTGACGACGCTGGATCCGAGCGCGCCCGAGTACTTCATGGACATGCCCAGCGCATTGGAGGCGGCGATCCTTCCCTGCCGGTTGGCCGGGCCCGCCAAGGGCACGCGGACCGTTCGGCCCGATACCTTGTGCACGACCTCGTTCATGTCTCCGGCCGCCCAGATCGAGGGGTCGGACGTGCGCAGGTGCTCATCGACCACCAGGCCGCCCGCGCTGCCCAGGGCAAGGCCGGCATACCGGGCCAGTGTGAGCTCGGCCCGTACTCCGGCGGCCACGAGGACGATCGCCCCGGGCACACGGCTGCCGTCACTGAGCTCGACGGAGCCGCAGCCCGCGTCGACCCCTTTGAGTCCCACGCCCGTGCGCACGCTCACGCCGTGCGCCTCCAGCCGTCGGGCAATCATGCCCCCGAACTCAGGGTCCATGGTGGACATGACCCGGGGAAGGAGCTCCACCACGGTCGTGGAGATGCCCCGGTGCACGAGGGCTTCCGCCATCTCCATGCCGATGAACCCCCCGCCGGCGATGACGGCAGTGGCCGGTCTCTTTTCCTCGATGAACTCCATGATCCTGTCCATGTCGGGCACGGTCCAGAGACGGAACACGTTCGGCGAATCGATGCCCGGCACGGGCGGCATCGCAGGCGTTCCGCCCTGCGCGAGGATGAGCGCATCGTATCCGAGCCACGACTCCCCGTCGGGTCCCTTCACGCGAACACGCTTCCCGGCACGATCGATCTCCAGCGCCTCAGTCTCCACGAGGACTTTCACGCCATATCGGCTGTCGAAGCCTTCCGGGGTCTGCAGCAGGAGCTTCGAACGCTTCGTGATGTCCCGGGAGATGAAATAGGGCAGTCCGCAGTTGGCATAGGAAACGTACGGGCCGCGCTCGACGATCGTGATTTCAGCGGACTCGCTGATACGGCGTGCGCGGGCAGCGGCAGTTGCGCCACCGGCCACGCCTCCGATGATAAGGAGTTTCATAGGGGTGTCACGGACAGTCTACTGCGCCGCCCTTCTCTTCGTCGAGAGTCCGAACGGGAGATACAGAGGACAGACGCCGACGACGGACGTGAGCAGGAATACCACGGCCAGAATGCCCAGGACGACGGCCGCTACCGGCGAGAGCTGATGCGTGAAGTAGAGCACCGCGACCAGAGCCACGAGCCCCACCCGAACGATGCGGTCCAGGATCCCCATGTTGTGTTTCATGATCCAGATGATAGAGGCGGGGAGGGGACACTTTCAGTGACTTTTGTCACACAGCGGAATACGGGGCCCCCCGTTCGCGGAGAGCCTCCGGCACACGGATGCGGATCCTGCCCCGCGAGGTGGCGATGAGCCCGTCGAGCTCGAAATCGGCGAGGATGCGCGTGACGACCTCTCGGGAGGTCCCCAGCTCCGCCGCAATTTCCCCGTGGGTCGTCGTCACGACCTTCTGGCGCGCGCCTGCATGCCGGACCAGGTACGCCGCAAGCCGGGAATCCATGTGATGGAACGCAACCTCGTCGACGAGCGTAAGCACGTTCTCCAGGCGCTTTGCGTACAGGTCGAACATGTACCGGCGCCACTGCGCATTGTCTTCCACCAGGCGGACGAGGAGCCGGGCCGGGAGGAGGGCAACTTCCGTGTCTCCTTCCGCTTCCGCGATGGCGGGGAATCCGCCCCCATTGAGGATGCAGGTCGCCGAGAGGATGCAGCTCTCCCCGCGCTCGATGCGGTAGAGGGTGATCTCCCGGCCGGCCTCGCTCGCCTTGTAGATGCGCAGCGTTCCTTCGATCACGAAAGGAAGAAATGCGCACTCGGCCCCTCCGCCCGCAAGGACCTGCTTGTGGGTGAGCTTCTTGCTGACGGCCTGGGCGAGAATTGCGTCCCGGGACCGCTGGGGAAGGGTCGAGAAGAACGGGAACGTCCCGACCAGACGATCGTGCAGGCCTGCGCTCATCCCGTGCGCGCGCCTGCCACGTGCGACCCCAGCCATGAGACGAGAGCTTCGACCGCCTCCCGTCGCTCGGGCTCGTTCAGCACGTCGTGGTACAGTCCCTGCAACGTCGTCAAGGTGCGATCCCGCCCGCCCCAGAGCCGGTGGATTTCCTGCGCCTCGTGCAGGGACACGATCCTGTCCTCGGTTCCGTACAGGATGAGGAGGGGAAGGCTGAGCTCGCGCGTGCGCCTTCGCAGCCCGATCAGCGCGCTCACCAGCTCCCGGCCGGCGCGGGCCCGCAGCGGGCCGTGGTAACACCAGGGGTCCCAGTCCAGCTCTTTCTGGACGTCCCGTGCACGGCTGATGTGAGGGATGGGAGGAGCGGGGCGCACCGCAAGCCGGGGGACGGCCGCGGCGAGGAGCGCGGAGACCGCCAGGAGCGGCCGGGAGGTGCCGGAAGGGACTCCGAAGGGAGGCCCCACCAGCAGCACGCCGGAGAGAGATGCCTGACGGCGCAGCGCGTACTCCTGTGCAATGATGGACCCCATGCTCACCCCGACGATGAAAAGCGGAAGCCCGTTCAGCCTGGCCTGGTGCCGGGCCCGAAGCTCATCGAGGTCCTGCAGGACGCGGCTTACCGAATGCAGGTCACCCCGGCGCCAGCGGCCATCCACCGACCTGCCCCGACCGCGCTGGTCGGGAGCGAGCACGACAAACCCGGCCTCCGCACACGCGCGGAAGACGTGCAGGTACATGCCGGAATGCTCGCTCATGCCGTGAAGGAAGAGGACGGCGCCCCGGGGATTGTCGGGGAACTCCGCACGGTAGAACAGGGAAAAAGCGTCAGAGGTCACCAGCCAGTCCTCGGAGGACGGTTTCGCGCCGTGCTCTCCATCCGATTCCGCTTCCTTCTTCCAGTGGCATCGCAGCGGCTCGGAGAGCAGTGCGGTCATTACCGTGCATCGGTTGCAGTTCACGCACGTCGCCGCTGTGGATCGTCCCTCCTGCAGGCGCCTCGGAAGATACGGCTCCCGCACGAGCGGACGCGAGAGACCGATGAGATCCGCATCGCCGTCGATCAGGGCCTGCTCCATCGCTTCGAGCGTCCGAAAGCCGCCCACCGCGGTCACGGGGATGGACACCTGCCGCTTTACCGCCGCGGCGTGCGGCAGGAAATACGCCTCGCGGAACCGCGCCGAGCGCTGCATTGCGGCAAGAAGCACCCGGCCCACTATCCGCTCGAACCCCTTGCGGTTGGACAGGACAAGCTGGCGAGGGATATCGCCCTTGCTCATCGTGCGGAACGCCTTCTCTTTGAAGCCGCCGCTGATCGTCAGCCCGCTCACGCCGAGGGATTCCAGCTCCTGCGCGAACACGGTGCATTCGCCCACCGTGATCCCGTGCGGCATGAAATCGCTTCCGTTCAGCTTCACGCTCACCGGGAAACCGGGCCCCACGGCAGCACGCACCCGTCGGACGATTTCTGCCAGGAAACGGAAGCGGTTTTCCACGGAGCCGCCCCAGCGGTCGCGGCGCCTGTTCGTGAACCCCGAGAGGAACTGGTTGACCAGGTACCCGTGGGCACCGTTGATCTCCAAGCCGTCGAATCCGGCCTTCTGCAGCCGTCGCGCCGCCGAGACGAAAGACTCGATGGCGGTTTCGATCTCCTCTTCACCCATCGCCCGAGGCAGGATCCGGTTGATCGTGTCCTTCACCGGCGAGGGGGCCAGGGGCTCCGCGCCGGTGAGGGGCGGCCGCGCATACCGCCCCCCGTGGTTGACCTGCGCGAATATCGGCACACCGTGGCGCTTCACCGCGGCGGTGACCTTCGAGAGCTCGGGGATGACCGCGTCGGTATCCACGAGGAAGTTGTTCCCCTGCACGATGCCCAGGTGGTGCACGAAGTAGTTGCCCGTGACAATGAGGCCGACGCCGCCGCGCGCGAGGTTCTCGTACAGCCTCACGTACCGCTCGGTGATGACTCCCGGAACCGGGCACATGCACTCCAGGGTTGCGGAACGCACGAGGCGGTTGGCAAGCGGTACCGTCCCGATGGATGCCGTGGAGAACACCATGCTGGACATGTTGGAGGAATTATGCGCGCTTTTTACAGCTTGGCAATCCGGCGATTCCCCGTTACTTGACGCTCCCCAATGCCCGTGCGAGAATGCGGCGTTCTGCCGGTAGATCAGCGCGAGAGAGAATCTCGGCCCTCCGCGGGAGGGTGAGATCGCCGAAGGTGCAAACGGCGGACCGACACGCGGGCCGTCGAAACTCTCAGGCAGAAGGATCGCGCTAGGACGGCACTCTGGAAAGTCGTCGGGCTCTCGCGGGCAGCGCGGTGAGACCCGGCCGCCGAAGGGGCAACCCCGGGCGGGCGCTCGCGCGCTTCCCGGGGGCAATCTCTCAGGCCCATGACAGAGGAGAACGGGAACGGGCCCGTTCTTTTTTTTTGGAGGCGTCATGGAAACGAAGCTCCATGGGTGGCACAGCGCGAACGGCGCCCGCATGGTCGATTTCGGCGGCTGGGACATGCCCGTGCAGTACGCGGGAGGTCCCCGGGAGGAGCATACGCGCGTGCGCGAAGCCGCGGGGCTCTTCGACATCGACCACATGGGCCGGCTGGAAATCTCCGGACCGCAGGCTGCGGAGTTCCTCCAGCGCGCGCAGACCTGGGACGTGTCTCGCCTCAAGCCCGGCCGTGCGCATTACAGCATGATCCTGAATGACGGCGGCGGCATCGTCGATGACATCTTCGTCTACCACAGAACCGACTCATGGCTGCTCGTCGTCAACGCGTCCAACGCGGAGAAGGATGCCCGCTGGCTGAGGTCTCAGGCCGCCACGTACAGCGTCACCATCAGGGACCTGCGTGAGGAGACCTGCCTGGCTGCGCTCCAGGGCCCCGCGGCCCGCGCGGTCCTGCAGGCGCTGGGCCCGAAGGAGGACCTGGAAGGCATCGGCTACCACCACGTGGTCGAGCGGACATTTGCGGGCGCGCAGGTAATCCTCTGCACGACCGGCTATACGGGAGAGCCCGGCTACGAGATCCTGATGCCGGCACATGGCTGCGAGCGCCTGTGGAATGCCATCCTCGAAGCAGGCGCACCGCGGCGCCTGATCCCCTGCGGACTGGCCGCAAGGGACTCCCTCAGGGCGGAGGCGTGCCTTCCGCTGTACGGCAACGAGATCGACGAGACCACGGACCCCCTCAGTGCAGGACTGGTCCGCGCCGCGGTGCGCCTGGAAGGGCACGATTTCATCGGGCGCCGCGCGCTCGCCGCCCTTGCACTGTCCCCGCTGCCGAGGGTCCTCGCGGGCTTCGAGATGAAGGAGCCCGGGGTGCCGCGGCACGGCTACGACATCGCGGCGGACGGGAAGGTCGTGGGCAGGGTCACCACCGGCCTCTTCAGCCCGAGCACGGGAAAGTACCTCGGCATGGGCTACGTGGAGACTGGCCGCGCCGGCGTGGGCAGCGAGGTGAGCATCGTCATCAGGGACGCGCACAAGGCCGCACGGATCGTCGAGCGGCCCTTCTACACATCGCCGCATTGGAGGTGAGGCATGGAGCATAAGGTTGACCAGAAGGTCCGGTACTCGAAGACCCACGAATGGGTGCGGGTCGAGGGAGGGGAGGCGGTGATCGGGATCAGCGATTACGCGCAGGACAAGCTCTCCGACATCGTCTACGTCGAGCTTCCCCCTGCCGGCAAGGAGCTGAAAGCGGGCGCCGCGTGCATGGTCATCGAGTCCGTGAAGGCGGCGGAGGAAGTCTTCGCGCCGGTTTCGGGGAGCGTGATCGGGCGCAACGAAGCGCTGGAGAAGAACCCCGAGCTGGTGAACACCGATCCCTTCGGCCAGGGGTGGCTGGTGCGGGTGAAGCTGGCGGCACCCGCGGAAGCTGCTTCCCTCATGGACGCGGCGGCCTACACATCCTACTGCGCCGCCCTATGAGCTTTATACCGAACACGGACACTGACCGCACCGCGATGCTGGAGGAGGTCGGCGTGGGCTCCATGGCGGAGCTCTTCCACGACGTCCCTGTCGAGCACCGCTTTCCGCGGATCGACCTTCCCGCTCCTCTCTCCGAGCAGGAAGTGCTGCGCGAGCTGGACGGGTTGTCACGGAAGAATGCGGATTGCGGCGCGGCTCCCTGCTTCCTCGGAGCCGGAGCGTACCGGCACTTCATCCCCAGCGTCGTGGATTTCGTTCTCTCCCGGTCCGAGTTCGCCACCGCGTACACGCCCTACCAGCCCGAGATCAGCCAGGGGACGCTGCAGGCGATCTTCGAGTATCAGAGCATGATCGCGCGGCTCACCGGCATGGAGGTTTCCAACGCGTCTCACTATGACGGGGCAACCTCCACGGCCGAAGCGGTGATCATGACGCTGAACGTGGCGCAGGGGGCGCGGCGGGGGGTCATCCTGTCCGCCGGCGTCCACCCCCAGTACCGGGCGGTGGTGCGCACGTATACCCAAGGGATGAAGCTGAGTGTTGTCGGTGACGATGCGGACAGGAGCGTGGAAGAGCTCGCTGGCATGTGCAATTCTTCCACGGCATGCGTGGTCGTCCAGAATCCAGATTTCTTTGGCCGGATCATTTCTCCGCCCGCCCTCACGGCGCTGGCGTCGAAGGTCCACGCCTGCGGCGCCCTGCTTGTGGCCGCGGTGAATCCGGTTTCACTCGGAGTGCTCGCCCCACCGGGGGACCTGGGTGTGGACGTGGCAGTCGGCGAAGGCCAGGCCCTGGGAAACACGCTCTCCTTCGGCGGCCCGTACCTGGGTTTCTTCGCCTTTCGCAGGGAGCACGTGCGCAAGTCCAGCGGAAGGATTGCGGGGGAAACCGTCGACAGGACAGGGCGGCGGGGCTTCGTCTTCACCCTCAGCACTCGCGAGCAGCACATCAGACGGGAAAAGGCGACTTCGAACATCTGCACCAACCAATCGCTGAACGCGCTGGCCGCAGCGGTGTATCTCGCCTCACTCGGGCCGCGCGGCCTGCAGAAAGTGGCAGAGCTGTGCTGGCACAAGGCGCACTACGCGGCGCAGGGCATTGCCCGCGTGCGCGGCTACAATGTGGACACGTCGGAGTTCTTCCACGAGTTCGTCGTCCACTGCCCCATTCCTGCCGATGAGATCAATCGCCGGCTGTTCCAACGTCATGGCATCATTGGCGGCTATCCTCTCTCTTCGGAGTTCCCCGACCGGAAGAACGAGATGCTTCTGTGCTGCACGGAGATGAACGGCCGGGAGGAGATCGACCTCCTGGTCAAAGCGCTGTCGGAGGTGGGCAATGCCTGAGCCGCTCCTTTTCGAGAAGTCCCGGCCCGGCCGCGAGGGCGTGAGCATTCCCGGCTGTGATGTGCCCCTGACCCCGATGCCGGACTCCCTGCGGCGTACCGGGCTTTCGCTGCCGGAGGTCTCCGAGGTGGACGTAGTGCGCCATTACCTGAGATTGTCGCACCTGAACTACTGCGTCGACGAAGGTTTGTACCCGCTGGGCTCCTGCACCATGAAGTACAACCCGAAAGTGAACGAGTCTGCCGCGCGGATGCCTGGGTTTGCCCGCCTGCACCCCCTATTGGACGCGTCCACCGCGCAGGGCGCAGTGGCGCTCCTGTTCAGCCTCCAGCGGATGATCGCCGAGATCGGGGGGTTTCACAGCGTGAGCCTTCAGCCCTCGGCAGGCGCCCACGGGGAGCTCACCGGGATCCTCATCATGCGCGCCTGGCACGCGGCTCGTGGTGATTCGCAGAGGAACCGGATCCTCGTGCCGGACTCCGCCCACGGCACGAACCCGGCCTCGACGAGCATGGCGGGCCTGGAAGTCGTGGAAATTCCGTCGGACAGGCGCGGGAACGTGGACCTCCTCCACCTCCGTGCGCAGCTGGACGACCGCACGGCGGGCCTCATGCTCACAAACCCGAACACCCTCGGCCTGTTCGACGAAAACCTGTTGGAGATCACGCGCCTGGTCCATGAGGCGGGAGGACTGGTGTACGGGGACGGGGCGAACTTCAATGCCATCCTCGGTGTTGCCCGGCCCGGACTCATGGGCATCGACGTCATGCATTTCAACCTGCACAAGACTTTCTCAACCCCCCACGGCGGCGGGGGCCCCGGCTCCGGCGCGGTCGGCGTGGTGGAAGCGCTGGCCGAGTTCCTGCCGGGGCCGCTGGCCGCCCCGGTGAAGGGCACGGGAGCCGCCGGTGAGACACGGTACGAATGGCGCACGCCCCCGCGAAGCATCGGGAGGGTGAAGAGCTTCCACGGCAACTTTGGAGTGCTGGTGCGCGCATACACGTACATCCGCATGCTCGGGGCCGAGGGCCTGCGCGCGGTGGCGGAGAACGCGGTGCTGAATGCGAACTACCTGCAGGCACGGCTGAAGGACATCTATCCCGTGCCCCACGGTGACCGCACCTGCATGCACGAGTTCGTCGCGCAGGGAAAAATCGCTGGCGCGCCGGACATCCGGGCGCTTGACATCTCCAAGCGCCTCATCGACCATGGGTTCCATCCGCCGACGAACTATTTCCCGCTCATCGTGCCCGAGGCGCTGATGATCGAGCCCACGGAGACGGAAAGCAGGGAGACCCTGGACAGCTTCATCGAAGCGATGCGGGCAATTGCGCGTGAGGCGGTGAGCGATCCCGCTCTGCTCCACGATGCCCCGCATGCATCACCCGTGCGCCGGCTGGACGAGGTAAAGGCGGCAAAAGAGCTGAAAGTGACCGCGGGTTGATGGTCAACCCCTATGCGGACTGCAGCGGGACCTGGGTTCGCGGCAACCTCCATGGACATTGCAGCGAGTCCAGCGGCTGCGCCTCGGTCCCGCTTTTTGCCGGCATTGAGAAGCATTGGAAAGCTGGCGCACGGTTTCTGGCCCTCACCGACCACGACACGGTGACGGACCTCACGCCGGCGAAGTCGCGATGGCCCGACGTGACCTTCCTCGAAGGCTTCGAATGGTCGAGGAGCGAGAACATCCTGTTCATCGGAGAGAAGGTTCCTCCGCTGCACGAGCGTCCCCTCTCCGAGGCGCTTCGGCAGGCTTCGGGGCTCCTCACGGTGATCTGTCATCCCCGTCCGAATCGACGCGGGGACTACTGGACGGTCCCGATGATCATGGCCCTGGATCCGCCGCCCGTGGCGATAGAGGTCTACAACTCGCACTACAGCAGGCCGCTTCGTGTCGATCCGGGTCCAAACCCGCTGTACACGGACACCTGGGATGCCCTGCTCACTCAGGGGCTGCGCGTGTGGGGCTTTACGAATGACGACTCCCACGACCCTCGCGACTTCGGGCACACGGCAACCTGTGCGAACGTGAGGGACCGTTCCGCCTCCTCCCTGTTGACGGCCCTGAAGGCGGGACGTTTCTATGGCTCCACCGGGCTCATGCTCGAAGAGATTCATGCGGCAGGAGATCTGATCCGCGTGCGCCTGGACTCCGATGCGCACGGGAGATTCGTGGGGCCGGGAGGGAAAGTTCTGAGGGGGTCAGAAGGCCGTGAGTTCGCTCTTCGCGCGTCGGACGAGGACTATATCAGGTTCGAGGCGGAGGGACCAAAGGGCAGGATCTTCCTGCAGCCGTTTTTCCGGGAGTGAAGCTCTCCAGGAGGCGCCGCGGTTTCCTCATCGATCGAGCGCCGCACTGGAGGATGTTGTCAGAAATTGTCTACAAGTCGCAGTGGTGAGACATGCTCCTTTCCTGGCTGCGGGTGAAGGGGCTTTGGGCCCGCGCTCAAGATTGACTGCGTTTCCTACTTTATGACGCCGACGGTCCAGGCCACTCCGTCGGTGCTCGTGTCCATGGACACAATTCTGTTGTCGCCGAGCCCGGTTGTCTGCATGTTCAGTCTTAGGTACAGCGTCGCATAGCCGTTTCCGGTGACGGTCACCAGCACCGCCGATGAATCCGATTCGGAGGTGACGCTGAGAGAATAAGGAACGTTCCCGGTCGGCCAGGTGGGATTGATCACGAAGATTGGGTTTTTCAGATTGTTGTAGTCAGAGCACTTGTCAGGATGAAAGTTCTGGTAGGCTGAGGACCTATCCGTGTTGTTCAGGGCGTCCTGGAAGTGCCCGATCCGCTGATCGATAGATACGAACCCGAGCAACTCGCACCCTGTCAGGAGCGTCGCCATTCCGGCAATGACTGCAGCCAGCAGTACAATGTGCCGTGTTCTCATCGTGAACCTCCGTTTCAGATGTCCGCCTCAACGAGCTGAGGCACGATTGATGCTTCGAAACCGTCGAGCAAAGCCTGGTAGCGGGCGAGAAAGCTCGTCCATCGGGCTGAATCCAGGCCAGCGATGAACTGCGCCTTCAGAAAGACATACATCCTGCCCGCAACGAACCGCCGGAGTGAAAGCGCCGCGAGTGTCGAATAGCGGACATTCAGGCCGAGGGCCACGGTCTGCACCATGAGAGGATACACCACGTCGGTGTTGTACTTCTTGGCCTCGTCGGCTCCCTTGGTCTTCGAAATATCCGCCCAGTTCGCCCGCTCCTGCGTGAGCCTGGCATTGTAGTCGTTGAACTGTGACAGGTAGTCTCCTGTGTCCTTCTCATACGCCGCCATCGCCGTCTCGATATTGGTCATTGCTTCCTCGGGATCCGAAAGCATGGCGCTGAGCTTGTCCTCGTTCCACTTGCTGTAGTCGATCTGGTCGCGGTGCACCGTGAACTTGTCCCCCGGCGGTTTGCCCAGTGGCACTTCTACGCCTTCCGCCGCAACAAGATCCACGGACTTTCCTTCGGACTCCACCGTCACCTGGCCCGAATCGACGGCGAAGAGTGACGAGCCATCCGCACCCGAGAAAACGGTGAACTCCGTTCCGCGCACGCCGGCCACAGCGCCGTTCGTGCGAACCTGGGGCTCGGATCCCGTGATCTTGTCATAGCGGAACTTGATGGATCCGAGCGCCACGGAGAGGACCGTCGAGGTTTGACCTGCCTGGCTCTTCTCCATCAGCGTGAAGACGGTGCCGTGGGAGATCCTGATCGTCACTCCCTTCTGGTCCAGCTCTGCCTGTCCGTCCTTGCCGGTCCGGAGCGCGTCGCCTGTGTTCAGCACGTCCCCGATCTGCGCCTCCTGCTGTTTCCCGTTCTTCAGCTTGAGGGTCGTATCTCCCTCGGAATAGGTGATGTCGGCAGGGAGTGCAGATGCCACAAGCGCCCCGACGAGGAGAAACGCGGCGAGAACGATTGCTCTTTTCATCTCAGAAGGGTCCCTTGAACCCGATGATCTGTCGGGAGAACCATTCGCTGCGCATGAGGAGCAGGATGTGAGAACCGGTGTTGCTCGTCATGCTCAGGATCCGGGCGTCCTCTTTCACGTATCGGGAGAAGAAGGCCTTCACCTCCATCGTATTCGCGAACTGTCTGTAGCTCTCTGCGGTGACGGGTGTGCCCTGGTCCAGGGACGCGCCCTCGACTCGGAAGCCCGCCTTTGCTACGCCGTCCCAGAACGAAGAGACATCGGTTCGAATGAGCACAATCTCGCCGTCCACCAGGAACGGGGTGACGCTCATGGAGGCGAGCTTCTGTGCCTGGCCGGCGTTCAGGAGGTCTGCAACCTGCCTGACCGCGCCCTGGTCCCACGAATGCTGGAGAGATGCGCACGAGGCCAGCGCCACGGCCGCCGCGCACGCCGCTGCAACGAGGACGATCCTTCTCATTGGGTCTCCACTGCCACAAAGTGTATACCGGCGACCCGGGAAATCAAGCAGAATCGAGTTCTATCGGCCTCGACCAAGTCTGATCTACCAGCGGAGATGCACATCGTCCCGGATCAGCCGGTCGTAGATCTCCTTCACCTGCCGCATGACGCCGCGGGACAGCCGGGGGACGCCCGCCGCGCCGCAGTTGTCCTCCACCTGCGCCGGGTTCTTCCCGCCCGGGATGACGCAGGACACCGCATCGTGCATGAGGATCCACTTCAGGGCGAACTGGGTCAGCGTCATGCCGCGGGGGAGGATCTGCTTCAGCTCGTCAACCGCTTGCAGGCCCTTTGCGTAGTCGACGCCGGCAAAGGTTTCTCCGCGGTCGAAGGCCTGGCCCTTGCGGTTGAACTGTCGATGGTCGTCCGCCTTGAAGCGCGTCGTGCGCGTCATCTTTCCCGTGAGCAGGCCGCTTGCCAGCGGCACGCGCGCGAGGATCCCGATCCACCGGGACTTGGCCTCACGGAAGAACAGCTCCGACGGCCTCTGCCTGAACATGTTGAAGATGATCTGGACCGTCTTGACCCCGGGGTATTCGATGGCCTTGAGGGCCTCTTCCACCTTCTCCACGCTCACCCCGTAGTTCTTCAGCTTGCCCGCTTTCACCATCAGGTCCAGCGCCTCGAACATCTCGGGGGTGTAGTAGATCGCCGGCGGGGGGCAGTGCAGCTGCAGAAGGTCGAGTGCCTCGACACGGAGGTTGCGCAGGCTGTCCTCCACGAACTTGCGGATGGCCAGGGGAGTGTATTTCTCCGCCACGTGGGGATTCAGCTTCCTGCCCGCCTTGGTGGCGACGTAGATCGTTTCCGAGCGGTCGCGCAGGAGCTGCCCGATCAGTCTTTCGCTGCGGCCGTTGCCGTACACGTCGGCGGTGTCGAAGAAGTTGACCCCGAGGTCCACCGCCTTGTTCAGGGCGGCCATGGATTCCTTGTCATCCACCGGACCCCAGGAAGCGCCGATGGCCCACGCCCCGAAGCTCACCTCCGAGACCTTCATACCCGTTCGCCCAAGCAGTCGGTAGTTCATGCGTCACTCCGATAAAAGAAGATTTTCGAGACCCGCCCCGATCATGATAGCGGGGATGGTGAGTCCGATCGCGGCGTGCGCCGCGCCCAATCCGATCATCAGGTCGTGCTGCCCGGTGGACAGCGCATAGGTTTCCGCGAAGCCCAGCCCTCCCTGCGCGGCCATCAGGGCCGCGTGCGTGAAGAAGGCATAGCGGTGGATGTCGTGTTTCGTCAGCTTTCCCGGTTGCTGACTGGTCATCATGGAGATCCCCGTGATGGCATCGCCCAGATAGAGAGTCTCCCCGGCGGCGAGCAGCCCCACGTGCCACCATCGAAGCGCCCAGTCCGAGCTCCATGCCTGCTCAACGTACGGGACCCGCTGCGAGTCGGGGCTCGCGTCCGTGAAACCTATCTGCGAGCGATAGTCGTGCCCCCGTTTCATCATGTCCAGGAAGTGCACCACGCCGATGACTCCCGCGCCCAGAAACAGAGCGCTGGAAGTGAATCCGGTGACTGCGTGGAACGAGGCCTTGCTGGGGAAGAACAGGAATCCCTGGGACGCGGCGGGCGCTGCTGCGGGGGACGCAGGCGCGGACGGGGCAGAGGCGGCCGGCACGGACGGGGCAGAGGCGGCCGGCACGGACGGGGCAGAGGCGGCCGGCACGGACGGGGCAGAGGCGGCCGGCACGGCAATCGGCAGCTCCGTGGAGGGGGCGCCTGCGGCGATCCAGCCCTTGATGAATGCTTTCTGGTCGGCGGTGAGCTTGTCGCCCTCCATTGGCATCTCGTCGGTGGCGATCTTCTGGAAAAGGAGGCTCGTTTCTGGTGAACCGGCGATGACCTTGCCGCCGCTCATGATCGACTGATACGAGCCGGTCCAGTCGTGGCAGGCGGAACAGCTCTTGTCGAGGATCTCCTTGATGGTTGCGAAACGCTTGTTCGAGGGCATCGCGGCAACTGTCTCGGCCAAAAGGCCCCCGGGCATGCCCAGGAGGGCGGCCAGGCTCATCACAAGCAGCCTGAATCGCAAGTACCTTCTGCATGCGGACATGGGTGCACAATAGCATGGGAGGGCCGGGAAATCAAACACGGTCATCGGCGTTCCGGGCTGTATACTGCGTGTCATGCAGACAATCAGCAGGATCGCCCGGATGTTCGGCGTGTCACGCTCGACGCTCCTGTACTACGACGCGGCCGGGCTGTTCTCGGCCTCGCGAAGATCCGATTCAGGCTACCGACTGTACTCGGAGGAGGACGTGGAGCGGCTGAAGGTGATCCGTCAGCTGAGGGATCTGGGCGTGCCGGTGGCGAAGATCAGGAAGTACCTGACACAGCCTGGCAGGGGAACGACCTCGATCCTCCTGCAGCGGATCCTGGCCATCAACGAGCAAATCGGAGTGCTCCGGGACCAGCAGCAGGCCATCCTCTCCCTTCTCGAAGCAGAGGGCCTGCTGAAGGACGCGCGCCGGACACTGAAAAAGGGCGCCGTACTGGCGAGGGAGGTCGGGATCTCGAAGCAAAACTACCGGCAGGTACACCGCAGCTTCGAGAAGGCCTCTCCGGAGTCACATCGACGTTTCCTCCGTCATCTGGGGTTCTCCGCGAAGGAGATCACGCGCCTGCTCCAGGAGATCAGAAAAAGAGCTTGACCCGTCTACGGCTTCACAGTCGAGATTTTCCGGCACAACCAGCAGAAGGAGGTTCTATGAAGCCGAGATGGATCACGGCAGAGCGTTTCGAACGGGTCGGCATCTTCACCATTCGCAGCGGGAAAAAAGACGTGTTCCCCCTGCTGTGTCCGGTCCTGGAATACGACTGGATACCCGACTGGCGGTGCACGATGATGTACTCGGAGTCCGGTGTTGCCGAGAAGAATGCTCTCTTCATGACGCGCGCGAAGCTTCACCGTAAGGTGATGTGGACGACCATCACGTACGAGCCGGACCGCCTGATCGAGTATCTCCTGGTCATGGGAAGCGATGCCATGGTGCGGCTGAGCATTTCACTGGAGGACGATGGCGGGAACGCCACGAGGATCGCCTGGCGCATGCTCTTCACGGCCGTCAGTCCCCTGGCGAAGCGCGCTCTGCGCGCGGATTACAGCGAAGCAAAGTTCCAGGCCATGCTCGGAAAGAGAGAGGGAGCTGAACCACTACCTGGAAACCGGCGTGATGCTGTAGGCCCGATGGCGTGCGGCGTGCCACGGCGCCGCCCTCTCACGCCTGTGCGGCTGCCTCTGAGATGAGCAGGGAGTAGGCAACGTTCACGTCTTTGCAGCGTTCCAGCCCCGTCGGGTCCGCGTCAGGATGGTGACGCATCATGAGCTCCCTGTACCGCTCACGCAGGCTCTCGGCGGTGAAGTCGGCCTGGGAGAATCCCATCACCCTCCGGGCCCAGGTGTGTCTCGAGGACTCTTCCGACTCTCCAGAAGACCTGGTCTGTTGCGTGCGCGCACGATCCTCGGGATCGACGAATCCCAGGAGGGCGGCAGCAAGACGGAGGCGCTCCGCCAGACCCACCAGGAGACTGCGGCGATCCAGCACGTGTCGAGCGAACATATGCCGCAGCCACGCGGCCGCTGTCACGCTGCCCACCAGGGGCAGTTCCTCGAGGATCCGGAAGGAGTCCGCGCAGTCGTCGATGAGCGCATCGATGTCGACGTGGGCGTCGAGATAGATCTCGACGGCTCCGCGGACGCTGCCGGTGTGACGGAGCATGGCCTCCAGCTCGTCCGTGCGCAGCTCGTGTGCCGCCGAGAGACGCCGCGCGCGGAAGAGCAACTCTTCGATCAACCCGACGCCGAGGGACCAGGGGATGAAGAGTCCGGCCCTCGTGAGCGCCTCCTCCGCCCGGTGTCCGTAGATGCTCTCCAGCACGGTCACCAGGTCTCCGGCCGTGTCCTGGGACCATCCATCGATCGCATCGGCGAATCCGATCCGGTCCCGCACTCCGTGCACGGCCCGCCAGAACAGGACCGAGTCCACACCAAGCAGGGAAAGGACCTCCTCGGAGGAGATGCTCCAATTACCCGAGTCGTCGGTGAGATCCGTCAACCGTTCCACGAGCGTGGTCAGTTCTTGCACGGCACGCTTCCTGTCACTATCTTCTCGCTCGATGAGCGCGCATGCAAGCCCGACCCTCCGCTTCGACCCGAGCGCGCCACAAACGATTCTTCTTGCTCGCGCGGGATGCCGTAGCTATTTTTCTACCACCTGTTCGCAGTTCGTCTTCAGGAGGGGGGATTATCGATGGAAAGCGTCGGTTCACAAGTCCTGCCAGCCGTGCACCATATCAGATTTTTCATCTTCGACTGGTCGGTTCCGAATATCATCATTGGGGCGATCATCATCGCCGTCTTCTTCCTCGCCGCGTGGGCTCGGCTGCCGAAATGGATCGAGCGCGGCCGTGAGCGCGGAACGGAGAAGGGGGGGAAGAAATGAGCATGACCGAGAAGCTGCAGGGGTACGTCAAGGACAATCTCACTCTCGACGACGCCCTGCCCACGAAGCTGCCGATCTACGTCAACTCCGTCGCGTACCTGTTCGGCGTCTTCAACCTCTGTGCGCTGGTGATGATCGTCCTCACGGGTCTGATCATGGCGATCTTCGGCCCGAACTGGTATCACGTCAACGCAACCGGGAAATTCTTCCATTCACTTCACTTCTGGTCGGTCCAGCTCCTGTTCGCCTTCCTGGTCCTCCACCTGGCAACGAAGTACTTCCTGGGCGCATTCCGCGACGGGAGGTGGAAGACCTGGATGATCGGCGTCCTCACTCTCGGGGCCGCAATCCTCAGCGGCTTCACCGGTTACCTGTCCGCTTCGAACTGGTCCTCACAGTGGCACGCGATCGAGGCCAAAGACGCCATGAACGCGATGGGAGTCGGGGGCTTCTTCTTCACGACAAACTACAGCCAGGTCCTGACGCTGCACGTGGCCGTGTTCCCGGCCCTCGTGGTCGTCCTGGTCGTCATCCACGTTCTCTTCATCAGGCACGAAGGCCCGGTGAAGCCGTACCCGGCGAAGGGAGAGGCGCAGAAATGAGCAGGAGATCAGACGAGTACTTGCGCGGCGTCCCGATGAAGCCGTACGACCTCGTCCGGGAGGGTGTCATCGCCCTGGGAATCCTGGCGGCGGCGGTCATCGTGCTTGCCATCATTTTCAAGTCTCCGGACGCGCCCACCGTGCGCGGTGAAGACGTGGCGAAGAACCATCCCCTGGACTACCTGAAGACAGCGACTGACTTTCTCTCGGGGGAGAGCGGGTTGCAGGCCTACGGCCCTCCGTACACCAAGGACACCGACAACCTCATGAAGTTTCTCGGACTCGCGCCGGCAGTTGTGCTCGGCGTGACGGAGCCCATCGACGCCCAGAAGGACCTCGTGCTCGCTCCCCTCGAAAAGGTCGCCGTGCTCAACAAGGACGTCGCCGCGGCGCTCACGGTGTGGAAGGCCGCATCGGAAGACCAGCAGAAGGCGTGGACAAAGGCGTACAGTGACGCGCTTGACAAGGCCGAGGAGGCGAACGGCCAGGTGAAGGTCGCCGCCGGGCAGTATGGCCCGGTGCCCGTCATGATGCTGGGGATGCTCGACCTCGGACGTGCCGGGCTCCTGGAAGGCGCGCTCACGAGCAATGAGAGGCTTCCGTACACACTGGACAACACCAAGGCAATGCTCTTTTTCCAGGAGGGTCCCGACTCGGATTTTGCGCAGAGCGTGGACATGCTGGGGGAGCAGTGGGGCATCACCCACGAGGTGGGAAACCTCCCCGGACCCTGGTGGCTCTGGCCCTATGCGATCTGGTACCAGTTTCCCGTTCTCAAGGAATCGTCGAACGCCGATGCGATCGTCGGTTCTCTCATGGTGCTCTTCTTCCTTCTCCTGCTCTTTGCTCCCTTCATCCCGGTCCTGAAGCATCTGCCGAAATGGATTCCCCTGTACCGCATCATCTGGCGGGACTGGTACGAGAAGCAGGAAGGGGCGGCGTCCGCCGCGAAGAAACCCCGGAAATAGCGGGAAAAAAAACACCTCCGCCTGCAGAGGCGGAGGTGAATTGATACAGGCTTTCCTTCTTGCGGGTCAGATCGCGGGGCGGCCTGAAAATGCCGAGGTTCAGGTAGTTGCCTCGGAGCACCCGCAGGAAACTCCAAGTCGAAGACTCCCGCGGATTCGTACCGTCTGCCTTCTGTTGCTCTTCTTATCCTGAATGAGGTCCAAGAGGAATCGCGCGGCCGCGAGGCCGATCTTCTCCTCGAAGGCTTGGAGGGTTGTCGGCCGCGGGATCAGCGAATCGATGACGTACGGGGGGTCGAACGACACCACCGCGACGTCCGAGGGAATGGCAAGCTTCAGCGGGTTGAAGGCCTTGTAGCCTCCCAGGAGGAGCTGGGAGTTCGCGAAAAACACGGCGGTCCGCCTCTTCGCGGAATCCTTGAACAGGTCGCGGACCGCCTCGTCTCCGCCATTGATCTCCCAATTGGTGACCCGCACGAGCGATTCATCGTACGGCAGCCCGCATCGGCCGAGGGCCTCCTCGAAGCGGCTTCTTGATCAGGCGCGGGACCTTGCTGAAGTAATCCCCGGCATAGCCGACCGGCGCGAGCACGATTCCGTCGATGTTCTTGTTGATCAGGGAGTTCAGGGACTCGATCTCTATCTCATGGTTGTTCGACGTAAAGCAAATGAGCGTACTGTAGTGGTGCATGCGAAAGAACATGTCGATCGTCATGCCGATCTGGCCGAAGAAACCATTCGTGATGTTCGGGACGATGCAACCGATCGTGTGGATTTTCTTGCTCCGGAGGGAGGCTTTGCGCGGCCCAGTTCGGTGAGTAGTGGTGCTCGTCCACTATCTTCATGACACGCGCACGCGTTGCGGGATTGATATCGGGATGGTTGTGGATGGCCCTCGAGACCGTTTTATGAGAAGGGATGGGCGCACAGCCTGATGGTCCATCCGGATGGTCACGCGAGCTACGTCGGCCACCAGCCGGACCAGCTCACGCATGGCGTGCGCTGGATCAGCCGCATTCCCGACCAGGACGCGATCGGCATCGTGCTCCCCGCCACGGCCGAGCCTGACGGGTACATCGCCGAGAAGGCGAAAGGGAACGTGAAAGTGCTGCCGGCGGGAGAATCGGTTCGATACGAGATCGAGGCGGGCCGCTCACCCCTCCCCAGGCGCTAGAGAGGGAGGCACGAATCCAGAGGATCCTCGGGCGGGTTTAGGGCGCCCACCCCTCGAGGATGTCCGCAATGAGCCGACAGTAGCCGGTATCCCCGTTCGGGGGCACCTGGTCGGCGCTCCCGACGATGAGCCGGCCGTCAGAACCCAGCGTTTCCAGCAGCCGCGTTGTGTGGCGGCGAACGTCACCCGCGTTCCACGGCGTGCAGAACATGGCGCCGGGGACCCCGCCCCAGATGATCGTCTTCCCATTCCCTGCCAGCGCGCGCAGCTCTTCGATCTTCACGTCTCCGACAGGCGCCGGCGTGATCGACTCCACCGCATCGAAGCCGCAACCGGCGAGGAGGGGCAGGAGGCCCCGCACACGTCCGTCCAGGTGGACCGCGGCGAACTTGCCCGCTCGGTGGAGCTGCGCCACCCGTTTCTCGTAGTACTCGCGCATCCAGCGGTCGAAGAAGGGCGTCGAAGCGCTGCTGTCGAGGTTGTCGCAGAAATGAACGAGCTCGCAGGGGGATTCGGTGAGGGCCTCGAAGGCGGTGTCGTTGGCCTTGTCGATCGCGGCAAGAATTTCACCGACGAGGTCCTCGTGGTCCGCCATCAGGAACACGGTGCCCTCCACACCGCACCAGTCGGCGAGGAGCGCGGGGACAGGACTGCGTGGGGCAGGGGCTATCGGCAGACCCGCATCGCCGATCCACGCGTCGAGCCGCGGGTAGACATCGGGGCATGCCAGGAAGCGTGTCCCCTCCCATACGTCGAGCAGGACCCGGAGATCCTCCCGACTCTTCACTGCATAGCTGTCGTGGGCCCAGCACCGGGCGGACTCCAGGTATCTCCAGTGCTCGGATATTTCACCGGCGGGAGTCCGCCAGGACTTTCTCCGCTCCCCGGGAGTCTCGACGACGGCAAAATCGACGGCGTTGAAGGAGCAGTCGAATATCCGGGAAGAGTAGTCGTAGTAGTAACAGACCCCGAGATCCTCGTGGAGGAGCTTGCAGCCTTCTGTTCCCCGGTAACGGTCCGCGAGGGTGCCCGCGGAGGCCGCCGCTTCGTGCCAATAGCTCAGATCCGCAAGCCAGGCGGGGCGATCCGGTTTCACGCCGCGGAAAGGGGCGAGGAGCCTCTCGCGCCGGGTCATCCCCATATTCTACAAGTCCCTCAGCACGGTATCCGGGCGTATCAGGCGCGATCTCAGGGCGAAGCTCCGGGCATCCTTGCGGCTTCCGACTCCGAGCTTCGAGTATATCACGGAAACATTGTTCTTGACGGTCTGCTCGGCGACGTGAAGGCGCTCTGCGATCTGCTTGTTCTCCAGGCCCAGGACGAGGAGGCGGAGGGTCTCGATCTCGCGGCTGCTGAGAGAGGCGAGGATGGCGAGAGTCCCCTCGTCCGGCTGGTGCCCCTCCTGCTCGCTGGGGGCGGCTCCCGTCCTGAACAGCCTGCGGGCGACCGTCGGGGAAACTTGGACAACGCCGCAGGAGGCGGCTCGAATGGAGCTGATCAGCTCGTCGGTCGAGATGTCCTTCAGGAGGTAGCCGACCGCCCCGGCGCTGATGGCTTCGTTCAGATAGGTGTCGTCATCGAAGGTCGTCAGCATGATGACCTTCACGCTTGATTCCAGCCTGTGTATTTCCCTCGCCGCCTCGACGCCGTCCAGGACCGGCATGCGCACGTCCAGCAGAACGACGTCGGGCCGCAATTCCTGGACGAGAGCGACGGCTTCCCGCCCGTTGTGGGCAAGCCCGACCACCTCGATGTCCTCCGCCTTGGTTTCCAGGAGGATCTTGAAACTCTGGGTGATAAGGGTCTGGTCGTCGGCGATGACGAGACGGATACGATTCGCGCTCACGCGGTCTCCCTGAGGGGAATCCGCGCGCAGAGCCGGAATCCGCCCCTGATGTTTCCGGCCGACACTTCCCCGTCGACGTGCCGAAGCCGCTCCTTGATGCCCGTCAATCCGATCCCTTCGACCATATCTTCCGCGCCGCTTCCATTGTCGTTGATCGTGACAGCGATCTGACCCGCGTCCAGCGAGAGATGGACGGCAATCTCTGTGGCGTTCCCGTGACGAATGGCGTTGGTGATTCCCTCCTGAACGATGCGGTAGATGACGGGGTCGATCTCGCCCCCGAAGTGCCAGGGAACGTTGCTGAAGTGCACGGTGACCTTGATGTGGGTGTCCTTGAATGCCGAGGCGAGCCTGCTGAGCGCCCTGACGATGGAAGGCCTTTCCCGGTCCGCGGTCCGCAGGGCCCTCAGGGCGGTCCTTGTCTCGGAAAGCCCTTTCTGGGCCTGCGCGATGCCCTGCTGGAGGAACTCGATCATCTTGTCGAGGTCCTTGCTCGCAAGCTCCACCGACGCCTTCAGGAGCGCGATGATGTTCATGAGCGTGTACCCGACGGTGTCGTGGAGCTCCCGCGAGATGCGCTCGCGCTCGAGGCTGCGGGCCTGCTCTTCCCCCCTGAGGATGTGGTCCTGCAGGCTGATGTTCGCTTCCACGAGCTGTGCGCCCGCCCTGCCCAGCTGGTCGACGAGCCTTTCCCGCTCAGAAGCGAGCCGCTGGAACCTCTTGAGAAGGGCGCCGAGGGCGATGATCATGAGGGGGAAAAACAGCGTGACAAGCAGGCCGTCAGGGGCCATGAGACGGAACCCCGCGGCGGTCAGGGCCCTGCTTCCGGCGGCGAGGGCCAGCGCGATCGCAAGCGCCGAGGCTCCGACTGCGTAGGGAAGCTCCAGGTAGATGATGATTTCGAACACCAGGGAGCTCAGGAGGGCAGTTCGCGCAAAGGGGGAATCGCGCAGCGAATACGTGGCGACGGTCAGGGCGATGACCCGCAGGAGGATCATCGTCAGGAGCGTGGTGCGGCGCCGATAAAAAACGAATTGCACGACCCCGATCGAAAAGGAAATCCCGAGCAGTGCGAAGAGCTGGCCCCTCCACTCCTCGGGGATGCCCAGCGCAGGAAAGCTGAACAGGGTCTGCAAGAAGACGATCAGGTGCGAGAGAAGTGAGAACCCGACGGCGACCCAGAGCACGTGTTCGCGCTTTTTCATGTCGACGGCATGATTCAACCGCGGCACCAGTGCAAAGTCAAGGCGAAGGAAAAAGTACGATACCGGGACGATATCGGTACCCGTCGAGCGCCGAATGTACTTCTTCGGTCCCGGCAGGTGGGCGTACACTCGACCGCAGATTCTCTCACGGGCGACGGGCGTCCGCGGGAACCAAACGACAGGAGGTGTACGAATGGTCACAACCCACAGGCTGCTGAGGGCAGGCGTGGCGATTGCTCTCTCCGTTCTGCTCGCGGCGACGGCATTCGCCGCCGGCGGCGCGGAGAAAGGGCCGGTTACGCTGCGGGCCCTTGTCTTTAATGGATGGGCGCGGGTCACCGCGCTGGACATGCAGATCCCGGTCTACGAGAAAATGACGGGGGTCAAGATCGAGTACGAGAAGGTTCCCTTCGAGCAGCTTCACCAGAAGATGATCCTCGACTTCACGAGCAAGGCGGGAAACTACGATTTCGTCCCGAGCCTGACCGACTGGACGGCGGAGCTCGTGCGTGGGGACTACCTGGTGCCCCTCGACCCGTACATCCAGAAGGCCCCGCCGGAGGATTGGCCGAATGCCTTCCCCAAGGCACTCCTCGCCTTCCAGTCAGCGAACGGCAAACTGTACGGCCTCCCGTGCCACGACGGCCCGATCATGTTCTACTACCGTGAAGATCTGTTCGGGGATGCGAAAAACAAGGCGGACTTCAAGGCCCAGTACGGCTACGATCTTGCCCCTCCCGTGACCTGGGCACAATTCCTCGACCAGGCCAAGTTCTTCAACCGCCCCGACGAGAATCTGGCGGGGACCGTCATCGCGCAGAAGCAGGGCGGGCAGCAGCTGCCCTATGACTTCTTCATCATGCTCTGGTCCTTCGGAGGCCAGATCTTCGACAACTCCTTCCATCCCACGTTCAACTCCCAGGAAGGCGTGGATGCGCTGCAGTTCTACGTGGACCTGCGCAACAAATGGGGTGTGACGGCGAAGGCCTCGACAACCTATGACGAGACAGAGAGCGGTCCGGTATACCTCAACGGCAACGCGGCGCTCATGTGGCACTGGAGCCACATCGCCGGGTGGGCCGAGATGCCCGACCGTTCCAAGATCATCGGCAAGAACGGGATAGGCCTGGTGCCCGTCGCAAGGGAGGGCATCCCGCACACGACCATGCTCGCCTACTGGTACTTCGCAATCTCCAACGCGAGCAAGCACAAGGATGCCACGTACGCGGCCATCAACTGGCTGACGAACAAGGCCAACGACAAGCTGGACTCGCAGAACGGCACCATCGGCTGCCGCTTCTCGACGTATCACGACCCCGACATCCTTAAGCAGTTCCCCTTCTACCCGAGCATCGAGAAGACGCTGGCGTCCGGGTTCAATACGACCCCGCGGGTTCCCGAATACGCCCAGATCGACGATATCATCGGTGTGGCGGCCTCCAAGGTCCTCGCCGGGCAGATGACGGCGAAGGCGGCCCTGGACGATGCGGCGGCAAAGGTTGACGAGCTCATGAAGAAGGCAGGCTACTACAAGTAGACCGGCAGGCTCTCGCGCGGCCCCCCGTCCCACCGGAGGGGCCGCATTTCCTGGAGGTGACATGCCCCTCATTGCGCACAAGCAGGGCAGCCGCTGGGCCCCGTTCTGGATGGTGGCGCCCGCGGTGGCCTTCCTGCTTCTCATTTCCATCTATCCTCTCATCACGTCCCTGTATTACTCGTTCACGGATTTCAGCCTGACCACGAACAGGCCCGCGCGGTTCGTCTTCCTCGGCAACTTCCGCAGCCTTCTGCTCGACGACCGGTTCTGGAATGCCCTGAAGGTCACCGTAATCTACACGGTCGGCGTTGTCGCGGTGGAGATGACCATCGGCTTGCTGCTGGCCCTGTCCGCCACGCGCAATACGCGTTTCCGCCAGGTGGCGCGCTCCTTCCTCCTGGTCCCGATGATGCTCACCCCCGTTGTCATGGGTCTCATGTGGAAGTACATGTTCAATCCCGAAAACGGGATCGTGAACTGGTTCCTCGGCCTCCTGCGGATCGCCGGTCCCATCTGGCTCGGCGATCCGGGGCCAGCGCTTCCCGCGGTCATGATCATCGACGTCTGGCAATGGACGCCCTTCGTCTTCCTCATCCTGTCCTCCGGAATTGCCAGCCTCCCCCAGGAAGTCTTCGAGGCGGCACGGGTGGACGGGTGCAGCCAGGGGCAGACCATACGGCACATCACCCTTCCCCTCCTGACCCCGTTCATGCTCGTGGCGCTGCTCATCCGCTTCATCGACTCCTTCAAGGTCTTCGACACTGTGTACGTCATGACCCGCGGGGGGCCTGCCAACGTCACGGAGAGCCTCTCGATCTACACCTTCAAGGTCGGCCTGAACTTCTTCAACATGGGGTATGCGGCGGCTCTCTCCTACGTGATCCTGATCATCATCACCATTGCCAGCCAGCAGTTCGTGAAACTGGAGAGGACCGCATGAAACATGCGACGCGCAGGCACGGAGACGCCTGGATTGACATCGTCATGGTGGTCGCCATCATCGTCGTGATCGCCCCCCTCCTGTGGGTCCTCGCGACGTCGTTCAAGGGGCGGTTCGATATAGCCGCCAAGCCGCTGAAGTTCCTCTTTCAGCCGACGCTGGAGAACTACGGGACCGTGTTCGTGAGCGACAGATTCCTGAAGTACTTCCAGGACTCCGCCATCATCGCCTTCGGGTCCACGCTCATTTCTCTTTTCCTCGGCTCCATGGCAGCCTACAGCCTGACCCGCTACAAGGTGGGTGGGAACTTTCTCCCTTTCTGGATCCTCTCCCAGCGCATGCTGCCGCCCATCGCGATCATCCTGCCGGTGTACATCCTGATGAGGAATCTCGGGCTCCTCGACACCTACTACGCGATCATCATCATGCACACCCTTCTCAACCTTCCATTCGTTGTCTGGCTCCTGACGGGATTCTTCAGGGAAGTGCCGGAAGCGATTGACGAGGCGGCGGTGATGGACGGGTGCGGCCCGTTTTCCGCATTTTTCCGCGTGGTGCTCCCCATCGTCGTACCGGGGCTCCTCGCCACGGGCGTCTTCTGCGTCCTGACCTCCTGGAACGAGTTCCTCTTTTCCCTGGTTCTTTCCGGCCGGACCGTGAAAACCCTCCCCGTCGCCGTCGCCTTCTACGTGACGGACCGGGACATCCTCTGGGGGCCCATGACCGCGGTCGGCATCACTGCCACCATTCCGATCGTGATCTTTACAATCGCAATCCAGAAGCACCTCGTGCGCGGGCTTTCCTACGGCGCCGTGAAATGAGGGGGATCCCGGGTTTTCGCATGGGAGGTACGACATGAAGCTCCAGGAAATGCTCCCCTACCAGATCGAAAAGGCACGACAGGAGGGGTGGCCCCTGTTCCTCCCCGCGGGTACGGTCGAGTACCATGGCGAGCACCTCCCGCTGGGCGTGGACACGATTGCCGTGCTGAAGGCCCTGGATGAGGTGGAAAAAAAGATTGCCTGCGTGATCGCACCCACCGTGTGGTACGGCCCCTCCAGTTATGCGGTGGCCGGCCCGGAAAAGGGGACCATCGACGTGGACGTGGACAGGTTCGAGGGCCACGTCCAGGACGTGCTCTCCGGCCTCCTGCAGACCGGGTTCCACAGGATTTTCGTGGTCATCCACCACCAGTTCGAGATGGGCCAGCTCATGCCGGAGGCGCTCGCGTTCCGAAAAGCGGGGATGAAGCTCGCATTCCAGTGGCAGGAAAGGGAGAAGGGGCGGGGGTGGTGGGGCTCTCCTGCCATGGAAACGTACTACCAGAAAATGGGCAGCCGGGAGGACCCGATGAACTGGGTCCGGGTCGTTCCCCTCATGAGCCCGGAAATCCAGAAGAAGATGGGCTACGACCACGCGGGAAAGCTGGAGACCTCCCTCATGCAGCATGCGGTCCCCGGGCTCGTGGAGATGGGCCGACTGGAAGGGGACGGGCTCTGGTTCACCCGGGACGCCCGGGCGGCCAGCGCGGCGCACGGAGAGAAGACGATCGAGATGGTGGTCAAGTACCTGGTGGAGATCACGCGGTTCGGAGAGTGATCCCTGGACCGCGCGATCTGAGCGCATGAGAACCTGGAGCCGCATCAGCGGCGTCAGTGGCCGCGCGCCGTCTCCTGGCACCCGCAGGAAAGCCCGAGACGAAGGCTCCCGCGGATCCGTACCGTTTTTTTTCCGGCGCTCTTCTTCCCCTCGATGAGGTCCAGGAGGAACCGCGCTGCCGTGAGCCCGATTCTCTCCTCGAAGCTGTCGAGCGTTGTCGGCCGCGGAACCAGCGAGTCGATGACGTAGGGCGGATCGAACGACACGACGGCGACGTCGGAAGGGATGGCGATCTTCAGCGAGTTGAAGGCCTTGTATCCGCCGAGGAGGAGCTGGGAGTTCGCGAAGAAAACCGCTGTCGGCCTTTTCGCAGGATTGTTGAACAGCTCATGGACCGCCACGTCTCCGCCGTTGATCTCCCAGTTCGTGACGCGCACCAGGGATTCCTCGTAGCGCAGCCCGCAGCGTTCGATTGCTTCCCGGTAGCCCTTCAGCCTCTCCGCCCCCGAGGTCTCCTCGATCGGGCCCGTCACGCAGGCGATCTTTCTGTGGCCGTGCGAGAAGAGGTGCTCCACGAGCAGCCCGACCCCGTGCCTGTTGTCGTGCAGGACGTAGGCGGCATCGATGTCCTTGCACGCGTTGTCGATGATCACCAGAGGCTTCCTGGCCAGGCGCGGGACCTTGTTGAAGTAGTCCCCCGCACCACCGACAGGGGCGAAGACAATGCCGTCGACGTTCTTCCCGATGAGTGAGTTCAGGGACTCGATCTCGATCTCGTGGCTGTTGGACGTGAAGCAGATCAGGGTACCGTAGCTGTTCCTGCGAAAAAACTCATCAAGAGCGATGCCGACCTGCCCGAAGAAGCCATTGGTGATGTTCGGGACGATGAAGCCGATCGTCTGGGTCTTCCTGCTTCTCAGGCTCTGGGCGGCCCAGTTCGGCGAATAGTGGTGCATATCGACGATCTTCATTATACGGGCGCGTGTTGCGACATTCACGTCGGGGTGATTGTGGATCGCCCGCGAGACCGTCTTGATCGAGACTCCGCTTTCCCTTGCGATATCTTCCAGCCTGATCGAAGTGCCCTCCGAACTCCCTCCGCCGGAGTCTACCCGCCGGTTCATCCCGTGGCCACTGCCACGATTGCGACAGAAAGCTTGACAAAATCAAGGTCGATGATAAGATGATAAACGTTGCCGACAACGTTTTACAATAGGCAGGAGCCATTCGGCCCCCGGACAGAATCCGCGCGAGCACAGGGCGAAGCCCGAGGCACGCAGCCGGCGCGCACGTCAAGACAGGAGACCACATGATCAGTGAAATCCCGAAATCGGAGTTCGAGGACCGAATCAACAGGATCCAGCGCGAGCTGGCGCGCAGAAACCTGGACGCCTACCTCGTCCATTCCTCGGAGATCGAGTTCGCCAATGTGCTGTACCTCAGCAACCACTGGCCGCAATGGGAGTCCGCGGGAGTCATCGTCCCCCGGGAAGGGGAGCCGACCCTCCTCATCGGTCCTGAGGCGGAGCCATTCGCCCGTGCCCGAAGCGTCATCCCAAGGATACGCAAGATGATCGAGTATCGCGAGGGAGCCGAACCGGACTACCCCGGGATCCCGGTTGCGACGTTCGTGGAGGTCTTCGCGGAATGCAGCGGTGGCAAGGGTATCAGGAGACTGGGCCTGGGCGACTGGTCCGTCCTCCCCATGCCGGTGTACGAGGGGGTCAGGAAGGCGCTCGGACCGCGGGGCGAGCTGGTTCGCGCAGAGGACATCGTGTCGGGCATGCGCATCATCAAGAGCGAGAACGAGCTGGCGCTCCTCAGGAAGGCGCACCAGATCACCGAAATCGCCCTGAACGAGGTGATCGGCAAGATACGGCCCGGGATGACCGAAAAGCAGGTTGTCGGGATCGTCCTGGAGGCCTTGTACCGCAACGGTGCGGAGTGCGAGGGGTTCTCCCAGTACGTCTTCTCGGGAGTGAATACGAGGGCCGCGATCTTCCGCGCCACGCACAAGAAGATCGCCGCGGGCGAGCTCATCCAGCTGAACATCGGCGCGCGCTACGGCGGGTACTGCTCGGCCATCGGGAGGCCGCTCGTCATCGGCAAGATGTCCGCCGAGATGAAGCGCTTCGTCCAGTTTGGATTGGATGCGCACCTCAGGACCTATGAATGGATCAAGGCGGGCGTGACCGCCAGCGACGTGGCGAAAACCTTCCAGGAGTACTACCGGGAGAAAGGGTTTGCGGCGAACCACCTCTACGGGCCCTGCCACGGCACGGGGATCATCGAGGTGGAAAAGCCGTGGATGGAAACGAGCTCCGAGTATCCCCTCCAGGAGAACATGACCTTCATGGCGGACACATTCGTCACCACGCCCGAGCTCGGCCTGCGCTGGGAGGATGGCTTCCGGGTGACGAAGGACGGGGTGGAACAGTTCTCGAGCAGCTGGCAGAAGATCATCGAGATCTGATCGGGAGCTGGACGCGATGACGAACCGGTTGTTGCCGATTCGCATGGTGACGGGAGCCGAGACGGTCCTTGCCGGACCTCGACAGATTCAGTTGAAGCGCGTCGCCCGGATGCTGCTGGACAACATCGTCTGGCTGATCCTCGCCCTGTGTCTCCTGATCTTCTCCCTCAGCATCAGCGGGTTTTTCAGCTACGAGAACTATGTCAACATCCTCTATCAATCCGTTTTCATCGCCATTTTGGGCATTGCGGAGGCGTTCGTTCTCATCAGCGGCAACATGGATCTCTCCGTTGAGTCCGTCGCCGCCTGCACAGCCATCATCAGCGTCTGGCTCTGCGCCTCCTCTCCCTACGCCTCCGGCCTCCTGCTCAATACGTGGGCGGGGCTGGGAATCGTGCTTTTGATCGGGGCGGGTATCGGGGCATTCAACGCGTTCTTTGTCTTGAGGCTCAAGGTCGATTCCTTCCTCGTCACACTCTCCACGTACATCGTCGTGAAGGGACTCGCCGTGCTCATCACGGGGGGAATGGGCATGAACGGGCTGCCCGCCGCGTTCCGGCTGGTGGATACCGCAAAAGTGCTCAACATCCCCCTGATGGTCTTCCTGATGATTCTCCTCTATTTGTTCTTCAGCTTTCTCCTCCGTAGAACGCGGTTCGGGAGGCACGTCTACATCATCGGGGGGAACAAGACCGCGGCATACAATTTCGGGATTTCCGTCAACCGGGTGCTCCTCGGCGTCTTCGTCCTGAGCGGCGTCATCTCCGCCATCACGGGGTGGTTCATGGCGGCGCGGACGAACGGGGCCACGGCGAGCATGGCGACGGGCTTCCTTTTCGAGGTGCTTGCGGCCGTGGTCATTGGCGGGGTCAGCCTATCGGGAGGCATGGGGTCCCTTGTCGGGGTTTTTGCCGGCGCCCTGATCCTCAGCACCATCCACAGCGCGCTGAACATTACGGCGGCTTCGCCCTTCCTCACCGAGGTCATGCGCGGGCTGCTCATCCTGGTCGCGGTCGTCCTCGACGCGCTGCGGAGGATGTTCCGATGACGCCCCGTGAGCGCGTTTCCAGGGGAAGAGCGGAGGCGGAAAAGGCCCGTCGCAAGGTCATCCTGAGGCTCGAGGGGATTTCCAAGAGCTTCGGGAGCGTCGTGGCGGTCAACAACGTGAGCTTCGAGATCTACGAGAACGAGAAGATCGCGCTGGTGGGGGACAATGGGGCGGGCAAGTCCACGCTCATCAAGATCATTTCGGGCAATTTCCCCCCGGACAGGGGGGAAGTGTACCTGGACGGTCGAAGGGTGAGCTTCAAGAGCCCGGTCGACGCGCGCAAGTCGGGAATCGAGACGGTCTACCAGGACCTTTCGGTGTGCAATAACCTGGACTCCATCGCCAACCTTTTCATCGGTCGCGAGCTCACGCATCGCATCCTCGGCCTCCCCATCCTTCGCGGAAAGGAGATGGAGGACACGACGAACGAGGTGCTGCAGAAGGTCGGCATAAGCATGCCTTCGGTGCGGGACAGGATGGAGTATCTCTCCGGCGGGCAACGCCAGGCGGTGGCGCTCGGCAGATTCGTCGCCTGGGGGAAACGCCTCGTTCTGCTGGACGAGCCGACGGCCGCCCTCGGGGTCCGCGAAACCAAGCAGGTCCTCACCCTGGTGGAATCCACGGCTCGGGAGAAGACGTCGATCCTCCTGATCAGCCACAACCTGCTTCAAGTATTCGAGGTGGTAGACCGGATCGTCGTCCTGCGCCACGGTGAGGTCGTGGGCGTTCGGGAAAAGAACACAACCACGCCGGATGAGATCGTCAGCATGATCACGGGGGCGATATTCATACAGGACAGGAAAAGGGACGCTCCCGCGAAGAAAAGGAGGTAAGGCGAAGGGAAATCTCCCGGTGATGGGTGCAGGGAAGAGGCAAGAAACCACAGGAGGTGTGAACATGTTCAAGAAGAGGGTTCTGATCGTGCTGGTGGCGCTGGCGATCCTTGCGCCGGCCGCGATGGCCGCTCCGGCCGGAGTGCAGAAGGTGAATCCCCCCCGGGGTTCCGGTGTCGTGTACTACCTGCAATTCGACATGGTGAACGGGTTCAACATCGGTTCCGGTCAGTACATGGAGAAGTTCGGCAAGGAGCTGGGGTACACCATGAAGCTTCTCAATGCCCGCGGCAGCGCAACCGAGCAGATCAACCAGATGGATGCCGCGATCAGCCAGAAGCCCCGGGCGATCATCATCAAGCCCGTGGAGGCCAACACGATCGTCGCGGCCGTGAACAAGGCGCGCGCTGCCGGTATCCCCGTGCTCTCCTACGACGGGACGATCACCGATACCACGGTGGAGTTCCACTCCGTCGTGGGAACGGAGAAGATCGGGCAGATGGCCGCCGAGGAGACGGTGAAGATCCTGAAGGCGCGGCGCGGCGCGGAGAAGGGCAAGGTGCTCCAGGTGCTGGGAGACCTCGGTGATTTCTACACGGTCTTCATCGACAAGGGTTTCCGGGCGGTAATGGCGAAGTACCCCAACATTACCGTGATCACGAAGGACACGCCGGGATGGGAATCCACGACCACCGCCAATGTCGTTTCCGATCAGCTGACGGTGAACAAGGATATTGACGTCATATTCGTGCACGCGGACTCGCGTCTTCCCGCCGTCATCCCAGTGCTGGAGGCCAAGGGCATCAAGAAAGGGGCCATCGAGCTTCTCGGAACCGATGGGGACCCCAGCGCGCTGCAGCTGATCAGGGACGGCTGGCTGAAGGAAACCATCGGGGTGCCCATGGTCCAGCAGGTCTTCGGAGAGTTTGCGTTCCTGGACAGGATCCTGGCAAAGCAGAAGCTTGCAACGGGACAGTACGACATCAAGGGCGTGACCGCGGACCTGGTCACGGAGAAGTGGGGGCCGACGCTGTATCTCCCCGGGCAGATCATCGACAAGACCAACGTCGACGATCCCAGCCAGTGGGGCAATATCAAGCTGAAGTAGATCGCAGCCCGCCCGGGAGGCGGGACGCGCCGTCTGCCTCCCGAGGTGAGCTTCCGTGCGCGGGAACGGAGAGGAAATGCTGCACGACCCGGGAAGCCATGTCACTCCCCAGGAGTATACGGAGATCGACCTGCAGGAGGGAGAGCGAACGGTGCTGCGGCGTCTCGCGCAGGAGCTTGCCGACGCCGCCTCATGCGGGCTGCACAGGGAGAAGGCAGGGCTGTGGCGCGCGCTGAATGACCTCGAGTCCGAGCGGCCCATGGTCTGGATCACGGAGATTCCCTGGCACGAGATGGATGTCGGGGGTGAGCTCTCCCTGCTTACCCGGCACCCCTGGGCGCGGGATATGGAGATGCTTCTCCGTCGCTCTCTCTACCAGTGGCGGCACATGCCCGTGGACATGGTCCTGGACGATTTTCTCGAATGCCCGCTGGCCATCCATTCGACGGAGTTCGGCATCGTCGAGGATGTGGACATTGCGCGTACGGATGCCGCCAGTGATATCGTTTCCCGACATTTCAAGGTCCAGATCCGGGAGCCCGAGGACCTGGAAAAGATCCGCATGCCCGTGGTGACCCATGACCGGGCCACCACCGAGGTCGTCTCCCGCACAATGGAGGGTCTGTTCGCGGACATCCTGCCGGTCCGTCTGTCGGGCCAGACGCACATCTGGTGCGCCCCCTGGGACTACCTCGTGCGCTGGTGGGGCGTGGAAGAGGCGATGGTCGACATGATCCAGCGCCCCGACATGGTCAATGCGGCCGTGGACCGGATGGTGGAAGCATGGATGGTGGAACTCGACCAGTTCGTCGGGCAGAACCTGCTGTCCCTGGACAATCGCAACATCCGCATCGGCTCCGGCGGGTACGGGTACACGCGCGACCTCCCCGGTCCCCACGCCGATCCCACGCGGGTGGTGCCCGCGGACATGTGGGGCTGCTCGAATGCCCAGATCTTCGCCGGGGTCTCACCCGACATGCACTGGGAGTTCGCCCTGCGCCACGACCTGCGATGGCTCGCGCGCTGGGGGCGCACGTACTACGGCTGCTGTGAGCCCCTGGATCGCAAAATCCACCTCCTGCGGCGCATCCCGACACTACGGAAGATATCCATGAGCTCCTGGAGTGATTTCGAGTCGTTCATTCAGCACGTGGGTGCCGACTACGTGATCAGCTACAAGCCGAGTCCCGCCATATTCGCCGAGGAGGTGTGGCGCCCGGAGAAAGCGCGCGCGGCGCTCACCAGGGTGCTCGACCTGACGCGGCGGCGATGCCACCTCGAGATCATCATGGCGGATATCTCCACGGTCCGCTATGATCCCCGAAGGCTCTGGGACTGGGCCCGGATTGCCTCGGAGACAGCAGCGCAATACGCCTGAGCCGGCGGCGGATCCGCCGAACAACGTTCTGGAGGAGCATCATGAAAGAGAATGAGACTGTGATCGCCGTTCGCCGCGAGTTCTTCACGGAAGTCGAACGGGCGTTTGTGCGCCAGGGGGAACTCGTGGCAAGCGTTTTCCGGTACGACACGGGTGTGGAAGCCGTGCGCATTTCGAATGCGCGCGGGCACATCATCGTGCTCCCCTTTCAAGGCCAGCAGGTCTGGGATGCACGGTTCGACGAGCGAACCTTGACCATGAAGTCCTTCTTCTCGAAGCCGATTTCCACGCGCCAGTTCACGGAGACCTACGGCGCGTTCATCATCCACTGCGGCGTCACCGCAATGGGCAATCCCAGCAGGGAGGACACGCATCCCCTGCACGGGGAGCTTCCCAACGCGCCCTATCAATCGGCCTTTCTCGCTCTGGGAACGGACGAGAAGGGTCCTTTCATCGCGATCGAGGGAGAATACCGGCACACCATCGCCTTCGAATGCGACTACTCGGCGCATCCCCGAGTGACTCTGAGGCCCGGGGAGGCCGTCCTTTCCCTGAGCATGAAAGTCCGCAACCTGCGCAAGGTTCCGATGGAGCTGATGTATCTCGCGCATCTCAATTTCAGACCCGTGGACAACGGAAGGCTCGTCTACAGCGCGCCGTGCACCCCGGCCACTGTCCGGGTACGCACGGTGATTCCATCGGGGATCCACCCCGAGGCAGGCTACGAAGAGTTCCTGAGAGAGCTCGCTGCGAACCCTTCACTTCACAATGTCTTGAAGCCAGGCCTGGCGTTCGATCCCGAGGCCGTGTTGTATCTCTCCTATCGGGCGGGCGGGGATGGATGGGCGCGCACGCTGATGGTCCATCCCGACGGCTATGCGAGCTACGTGGGGCACAAGCCGCACCAGCTCTCCCACGGTGTACGCTGGATCAGCCGCATGCCGGACCAGGACGCGATCGGCATCATCCTCCCCGCCACCGCAGAACCGGATGGATACCTCGCCGAAAAGGTGAAAGGCAATGTCAAGGTGCTGCCGGCGGGAGAATCTGTGCAATACGAGATGGAAACCGGCCTGCTCGCACCCGGCCAGTCGAAAACCATGGAAAAGGAAATCGAAAAGATCCTCTCGACAAGGTGATCCCCGGCTGTCGTTGACGAGAGCTGCGAGCTGCGAACAAGGACGGCACGAACGAGCGACGCGAGCGAGTTATAGTCCGTCCTGGTTCGGAAATAGCAGGAAGAAAGCACCTCCGCCTGAGAAGGCGGAGGTGCCTAGACAAGGGACTTCTAGCGGATTCCCTGGTCGATCAGGGGCTTGATCGTCCCGACGTTCTGAGGAGTCACTGTTCCGACGCCGGTATCGATGTGCAGACCGGGGATCAGGTAGCGCTTGGTCAGAACGATCTGCAGGACCGGAAGGTAGCCCTGGAGATAGAGCACCTGGTCGAAGCTGGCGCTGATCCAGCCGCCCTGGATGGCGCTGACCGTCGCAGGCGAGAGGTCGATGCCGCCGCAGATGATATCGCCGGGCTTCTTCCCCGCTGCCTGGAGCACCTTCGGCAGGATCGCGGTGACGCTGCCGTGCTGGGTGCCGATGGCCCTCAGATTGGGATGAGCCTGGAGGTACGCGGTGAGGATGGGGATGGCAAGTGAAGTGTCGCTGTCCACTGCGGCGGACACATCCAGCTTGTCAACCTTGAGGCCCGCCTTGGCCAGCGCGTCGTAGACGCCCTGGCTGCTCCTGCTCCTGCCTTCCTGGTGCCAGATGTCATAGACCAGGGCCTGGTCGCCGGCCTTCAGGCCTGCCCTGACCATCGCTTGGCCTGTCAGGAAGCCGCCCTGATAAAGGTCGGCACCTGCATATCCGAAGCCCTTGGTCTGGTACTTTGCCTCTATGGTCGGCAGGGGGTTGTTACCGCTGGTGACGATGATGCCCTGGGCCTCGGCCTGATCGACAAGCGCTGCGAAGGCAGGCTCTCCGGGGTGGCCCATGATTTCGATGCCGTCAGGATTGGCAGCCATTGCCTGTTTGAACTGATCGATCATCGTCTGTTGATCCCACTTTGAATACTGTTCGATCAGCTTGACGTTCATCGCAGCGGCTGCTGCCCGCGCACCGTTCGTCCGCGCCAGCGTTGCCCCATCGCCCTGCGTGCCGCCGCACTGCATATAGATGACGATCTGCTTATCCGCGGCCCACGCCTGGGTCGCGAACAGAGCCCCGACAATGACGAGTGCGAGAACGATCCACTTCAAATTGCGCACTGAAACCTCCCTCTGTGTAAGGTAGAAGGCCTTGCGCCTCGAAGACGCGCGGCCGCTCACGTGAAAACCTGAAGCGCCATTCCCCCTTTCGACTTTGGATCGAAAGCCAGCGCGCCGACGGCGCGCAAACTCACTCATGCGCTGTCTTGGCCCCTGGACCCTTCGCCCGGGGGCGCCTGCGCCGGGACGGCCCACTTGCGGGCGGTTCGAGACAACGCGGAGATGCCTTCTTCTCCGATGATCACGTTGAGGATCACCGAGGCGGCCATGACGAGCCCCTCCACGAGTTGCACCCAGTAGCCGCCGATACCCGTGGCCACGACGCCGGCTTCCAGGGAACCAATGATATAGGAGCCGAAGAATGTGCCTACGAGGACGCCCTGGCCCCCGGCAATCGACGTTCCACCGATGAAAACCGCGGCCATGACCGGCAGGAGCATGCCCTGTCCCTGCGTCGGGAAGAACACATTTATCTCCATCGTGAGGAGAAGCCCTGCGAATGCGGCGATCACGCCATGCATGGTGAAGAGCCGTATCCGCGTGGCCTCCACGTTGATCCCCATCACCCGCGCGACCTCGGCATTGTCGCCGATGAACATGATGGCCTCGCCGAACTTGTGCCTGTTGAGGATGAACCAGAAAAACACCGTGAGCCCCAGCGCCCACAGCGCCTGGACGGGGAAGATCCCGAACAGACGGCCGACGAAGATGGCATGGATCTTCGTGGTCGTGATCTCCTGGATGTTGATCTGGAGTCCTCCCGCAATCAGGAGCGTGACTCCGTACCAGAAGAATTGCGCGGCCAGGGTTGCCATGATGGAGGGCACCCTCAGTCTCGCTACAAGGAGGCCGTTGATATAGCCGACCAGCGAGCCGGAGACGATCGCCAGAATGAAGCCGATCAAGGGCGTCTGGAATGTCTTGAACCACCAGGTGAAGACGAACCCCGACAGCGCCACCACGGCAGGGAAGCTCAGGTCGATCTCACCCGCGGTGATAATGAAGGTGAGCCCAATGGCGAGGACGAGCATGGGGGGCACGGTCTGGAAGAATGACATGTAGATCCGGTACCCGGTGAACACCGAAGGCGCGGTGAAGATGAACACCACGTACAGGACCGCAAGCACCATCCCGATCGGCAGGCCCTCGAGCTTGCCGAGAAATGCGAAACGAGAAGGGCCTCGATTCATTGCTGCACCTTGTCCTTCAAGCCGTGGGAGTATTCGAGGAGGAACTCGTCCAGCTCCTTCATGGATATCTTCGCCTTCGCGATGCTTGCCACGATCTCCCCCCTGTCAATGACGATGAATCGGTCGGAAATCTCGTAGACGTCGGCGATATTGTGGGAGATGTAGATGCTCGCCTTTCCCGCATCCTTGATCTTGTGCACGAAGTTAAGGACCTTCCGCACTTCCTTCAGCGAGAGCGCGACCGTCGGCTCATCGAGGATGATGAGATCGGCCTCGAAATGCATCGCCCTCCCTATCGCCACACCCTGGCGCTCACCTCCGGACAGCTTGTTCGCCTTCGAATCGACGCCGATTCCCTTGCCCCGGAACCCGATCGTGTTGACCATGATGTCGTTGGCAACCTTCTTTTCCTCCCTGACCTTCAGGAAGCCGAACGGGTAGGTGATTTCCCGGCCGATGAAGAAGTTCCGCCACATGGCCTGCTTTTCACCGAGAGACTTGTCCTGGTAAACAGTTTCGATTCCCAGCGCGTGCGCTTCCTTCACGGAGTAGGAGCTCGTATCGACCTTGCGATCCGCGATGTACAGCTCACCGCTGGTGGGAGGGAAGACGCCGGTAAGAATCTTGACCAGTGTCGACTTGCCGGCGCCGTTGTCGCCGATGAGACCGACGATTTCATTGTGGCCGACCTCGAAATTGACGTCTTTCAGGGCGCATACCGAGCCGAAGTACTTCTCGATGTCGACCATGCGCAGCGCGGTGCGCTCCAGGGGAGGTTCAGGCACGAATTGGTCTCCTTTCAACAAGAACGCTCCCGCCAGGCGGAGTTTATAGTGACCCGCGGCAGGGAAAAGGTACAACTTATGCCTACTGGCTGGAGGCATGATAACACGCGAATTTTGACTTTGCAACATTTTTTTTAGAGGATTCACAAACCCCGCCAACCGCCTCCCGGCAGAATCGTCGGAGATCGAATCCAGAAGTGCCCGAATGGCTGGATTTTTCTTTCCGGTCCAGGGCTCCGGCGGTCTGAACCCGACCGCCGAAGGAAAATCGGGAGTGAAACGGGTCGATCGGGAGAGAATTATATGTTTTGACAATCCAGGAACAATAAGGTACAACTTGTACCATTAGGGAATCCTGATATGAAGAAGCATCAGGTCATAGAAACCTGGATCAGGAACAGGATTGACGAGGGTGTCCTGGTCCCCGGGGAGAAGCTTCCTTCGGAGAGCCAGCTCTGCGCCCAATTCGGCGTTTCGCGGAACGTCGTTCGCCAGTCGATCCACAATCTCATCCATGAAGGGCTCGTCGAAAGCATCAAAGGGATCGGCACTTTCTGCCGCACGAGGCTTCCGGCATCCCCCCTCTCCACGAACATCGGGCTGGTGGAGTTTTTCATCAGCTCCTACATCTATCCCGAGATAATCCGCGGCTGCTACAACACGCTTTCCCGCAAGGGGTTCGCTCTCCTGCTCAATCAATCCGAGTACAACCTCGAGCAGGAAAGGGCGATCCTTCAGGATCTGCGGAAAAAAAGGGTCGGGGGGATCATCATCGCACCGATCTATGGCGCGGGAGACCGCTCAAACGCGCTCCTGCTGGAAGAGATCCAGAATGAAGGCACCGCGGTGGTTCTCTGCGATGATTACTTCCCCGGAAGGAACTTCAGCAGCGTCACTCTTGACTACCATTCCTGCGGCGCGGAAGCTGCCGCGTACCTCTGGAAAAAGGGGCATCGCAAGATCGGCATCTTCTACCAGAAGGATTTCCTGGTGAAGGCGAACAGGATGAAAGGCGTGCTGGATTTCCTCGGGAGGCAGGAGGCTGCGGTGAGGGCTGCATGGATCGTGGGGTTCAACGGGCAGGGCCCCATGAGCGAGGCGACCGCCGCGGCGGAGCGGTTCCTCCGGGACGCGAAGGAGCTTCCCAGCGCGTTCGTCTGCGGCAATGACGAGGACGCCCTCCGTCTCATCGAGGCCGCCGAAAGACAGGGCATCAGGGTGCCCGGCGACCTTTCAGTGGTGGGATTCGACAACTCAGACATCGCGCAGCTGGAAAAGATCTCCCTGACCTCGGTCGATCACCCCAGCTTCGAGATCGGGGAGAAAGCGGCGAACATCCTGCTGGACAAGATATTCCACCCGGAGATCCGATTCGTCACGCAGACGATCATTACCCCTTCCCTGGTGGAACGCAGCTCCGTGCGAAGCCTCATCCCCGCACCCCCCATCCCCCCGAGCACCATCCTGCAGCGCGCCCTGGAATAGCGCCCGGTTCGACGGGCGTTCGTCACTTCCGCGCCACGACAAACGCGACCGTGCTCGTCCAGGAGACCTCACGGCCGGCCAGCTGCGCCCGGAAAGCCTCGTGCACCCGCGCGAGCTCCCTTGATTCGAGCCCCGCGGCGAGGGCCCTGCCATAGGAGGAGTCCGGTGCCAGCCATAGCTCCATCTCCCGATCCGTGATGCGCCGGGAGTCGATCAATGGCACCGTCTCCACGCTCACATCGCGTGCGCCGGCCTCACGGCAGGCGGCCGCCAGCTCCTCCTGGTTCCAGTTCACAAGGTCATTCGACGGGTCCGAATAGGCACGCACCTCGGCCGCTTCCAGTTTCTTCGTGAAGGATGCGCTGTCCAGCTGGACCAGGGAAGAAAGGCGCTGCCCGAGCGCCGGAATGATCTGTGCGACGGAAAGGGCCCCCTCAGGCGCCAGGATCGCGAGCAGGAGCCGTGTCAGCGCGGCTCGATCCGACGCCGGAAGGCGAGTGAACAGGTCCCGTCCAACGACGAAATCGAAGCGGATTGCCGGGTCCACCCCGAGGGCCGGCATGATCTGTTCCGACTCGAGTGAGGAGAGGGCCCGCGCCATTTCCGCAAGCGGCCTGTCGGGCTGCAAAATCGAGGGACGCATCGCCTGTTCCAGCTCTTTCATGCGGTGCTGAAGGAGCGCCGCTTCGTCCGGGGAGGCAACGACTCCCCAGACGCCTCCCTCCGGCGCGCGTCGGAGGGCTTCCCAGAGAAGAAGCCCCGTGCGCGCATCGGCGTCCAGAATGCGGCTGTGTCTCTGGACCGGCAGCGGAGAGAAGATGCGGTCACGGATCGAGGTGAGGGCCGTGCGCCTGCCGGCGGAAAGACGCTCCATCCACCGCGCGCTGGATGTCCCCGCGGAGGCGAATGTGAGCACCTCGGTGCTCGGGGGCTCCAGGGCGGTGGCGATCTGGATCTCACGACGGCGCAGCACCTCCTCGCGTATTGCGGCTTCCCGGCCCTGGTCGGAAGGGGAATAGAACACCTTGCCCTGGAGACTCGCCGGCAGGTACTGCTGGGCCACCCAGTGATCCTTGAATGCGTGGGGGTACATGTACCCTTCGCCGTGGCCGAAGCCTTCCTTGTCCCGGCTGTCATCGCGGAGGTGGTTCGGAATCTCCCCTTCGCGCTGCTCGGACTCCAGGAGTGCGAGCGCGTCGAAGAAACCCATCGACGAGTTCGACTTCGGCGCCGTGGCCAGGTACAGGGTCGCATGCGCGAGGTGAAACCGTCCCTCCGGCATGCCCACCCTGTCGAATGCGGCCGCAGCCGACTCGACGAAGGCGAGCGCCTGCGGATCGGCCATGCCCACGTCCTCGCTGGCAAGGATGAGCATCCGGCGGAAAATGTAATGGGGGTCTTCCCCTGCCAGCACCATGCGGGCGAGCCAGTACAGGGCCGCGTCCGGGTCCGATCCGCGGACCGACTTGATGAAGGCGCTGATCGTGTCGAAGTGGTAGTCGCCCTCCTTGTCGTAGAGCACGACCTTGCGCTGGATGCTCTCCTCGGCGATCTCACGCGTGATCGTTATCCCTTCTCCGGCCGGAGGCGGGAAGTGCTCGGGCGTGGTCTCCACGGCGAGCTCGATCGCGTTCAGGAGGCTTCGGGCATCCCCGTTGGCGATCTTGACGAGGTGGTCCAGCGCCTCGTCGGTGAAGCTGACGTTCCACGCGCCGTATCCGCGCTGGGGATCGGTGATGGCCGCGCGGGCCACCGCGCGCAGGTCCTCCTCGGTGAGCGGCTTGAGCTGGAAGATCCTGCTGCGGCTCACGAGCGCCCGGTTGACCTCGAAGTAGGGATTCTCCGTGGTCGCGCCGACCAGGATGACCGTTCCGTTCTCCACCCACGGGAGGAGCGCGTCCTGCTGGGCCTTGTTCCAGCGGTGCACCTCGTCGACGAAGAGCGTCGTGCGCCGCCCGTAGAGGTCCCTGTTGTTCTTCGCCACCTCGATGGACTCGCGCAGCTCCTTCACACCGGCAAGGACCGCGTTCATCGTGATGAAATGGCTCCTGGTGGAGTTGGCGATGACCTGGGCAAGGGTCGTCTTCCCCGTGCCTGGCGGCCCGTAGAAGATGAGCGATGAGAGCTGGTCCGCCTGGATGACGCGCCGGAGGAGCCGGCCCTTGCCAACGATGTGTTCCTGCCCCACGAACTCATCCAGGGTCCGGGGGCGCATTCGATAGGCGAGGGGAGCAGGTGCGCCCGGCGTCGAGGAAAAGAGGTCCATCAGGCGCGGGCGATGCGGGGCGGCGCCGCGCCCGGCGGGAACTTCGGGACGTAGATGAAGGCGGGCTCCGCCTTTTGCCTCTTCTTGATGTCGAGCACCAGCCGCAGCCCCGCGGAAAAACTCTTCGGGGATTCAGGCAGGTCCTTCTTCAGTATCTCATGGAACTTCGGAAGCTGGTGGAAGGGCACGGCGGCATACATGTGATGATCGATGTGAAAGTTCATGTTCCAGTAGAGGAACCGCACCAGGGGGTTGACCTCCACCGTGTGCGCCACCAGGCGCCAGTCCGGCGTATTCGGGCTCAATCCCTGGTGCTGGATGGCCCCGGTGAGCCTCCCGATCGCGGTAGCGAAGAATCCACCAAAGACGATCAGGTAGATGAGCACCCAGAGCTGGAAGTACGAGAACACCGCGATCAGCACGACCGCGGAGATGAGCATGAACCGGGCCCACCGGCACATCGCTGTTCTGCGCGGATCGCCCTTTTCGAACAGAGGGTCCCAGGCGAAGAAATCAGCGTCCGCGTTGCCGAACGCATGGAGCACGGTGGTCTTCACCAGCGTCCAGAACCACGTGTAGTCGAACGTGAGCCAGGCGATATAGTTCCGCCAGTTCATCAGGACGCGCACCGGCTCCAGGATGACCTCCTTATCCTGCCCCCGGTAGGCCGTGAACTGGTGGTGGAGCATGTGGCTGGCCCGGAAGTGCACGGGATTGTTCCAGGTGAGGAAGCAGAAAAGATGGTAGAAAAACTCGTTGACCGTCCTGCTCTTGAACGGCGTGCCGTGGCTCAGCTCGTGCACGGCGGCCGACATCCCGATCATCTGCTGAAACAGCGAGTGCAGGTAGCAGACGGCCACCATGGGCACCCACCAGCGCCTGAGAAAGAAGTACAAGGCGAGGCCCGTGGTGATGATAAATATGAGGAGAAAGCTTCCGGCCTGCAGCCAGCCCTTCAGGTCGCTCTTCTGCGTGAACTTTCGAAGCGTCTCCTTGTCCAGGGGGATGCGATACCAGTCGATGGGAGCTGCCGCCATTGCCGCGCCTTTCTGATCGGATATGGAGTTGGATCATGGTGAGGCAGAAAGTCCGGCGTGTCAACAAAGACACGTGGCGTCCGGAACTCGGGCGGCTCGAGCGCGATCACGGGGCCTCCATCGTTGCACAGTCTCCTAGTGCAGATTCCTGGCCGCGATGAACGCGAGTCCGTGTTTCGTCAGCTCTTCCGCCGTGCGGTTGAGCGCCGCGTGCTTGTCCATGTAGTTCGCCAGCAGGGCAGGCATGAGTCCCTTGGCGTCGACCTGCTCCTTGGGGATGAAGTATTCCAGGACGTCGGATGGATGGTCGCGCGCAGCCTCGATCTGCGGATCGCCGCCCTCGTGCTTGGCGGAGAGGTTCTTCACGCGCGCCGCCAGCTCCATCAGCTCTGCCCGGCGGTCGTAGGGCTGGCGGACGATATTCCGATAGCATTCGGTGATGTGATGCTCGATGCGCACGACGTCCTCGAAGCCCAGCGCCTTCCTGATGTCCGCCGCCGCTTCGATGGTCTCGTTGTTCACCGAGTTGCTCAGGTTGAACCCGATCAACGGCGTCGTGCCGTCGGGACGCGCGAACAGGCGGGCCGCCATCAGGATCCACAGCACCGCATAGGGGTTGTCAGTGCCCAGGAACACCGAGATCTTGAACTCGTTGTCGATGCCCAGCTTGTGCAGGAGAAAGCCAAGGAGTGTCGTACCCGCGTTGATGTTGAGAACCTGGTAGATGCCATAGTTCGTGTAGTAGTAGAGGAACTCGTCCACCCATTGCAGCGCATGCTCGTTCGGCTGGCCGATGCCGCCGAAATAGCCCGTGATCGTGTCCGGCCCGCCGAGATGCACGTTCGAGCCGTCCGTGCCCTTCGTGTCGAGCGTGTCCACATAGGAGGCGCCGATGATCTGCATGGCGGCCATCCCCGCCAGCAGGTCTCCCTGATCGGATTCTGATTCTTTCATGTACCGCACGCGGATGAAGCGGCCCGGCATGAGCTCGCCCTTTTCGATGCACCGCCTGGCCTGCTCGATGATCCAGGGAAAGTACTGGAAGGCACTGATTTCCAGTGTGACGGCAAAGGCTTTCCTGAAGCGTGTCTTCACGGCCTGCCCGCCGAGGACCCTGCGGCGATAGTCGGCCACGCTGATGAAGGATCCATGGTCTCGCGCGTCGCGCAGCCATTCGAGATCACGCACGTACGGCGAGCTGATGTCGCGAAGCCGCGCCATGAGGTTGGGCAGCTTTCGCGCATCGGCCGACTTCCTGTTGATCTCATCGACCGTGCCGTACTTTGCGATGATCTGCAGAATGTCGTCGACCAGCTTGTTGTCAGGACCAAGGAGGAAGCGATTGACCTCGGACAGGTTGGCCGCCGGAATCCTGAGCTGCGCGCGAAGTTTTCCGTCCATGGCGCTAGTCACCCAGCATCTTCTGCAGCTCGGCAAACTCGTCGTCCTTCATGCCGAACCAGTTCTCGGGCTGAGGGAACTGCCCGCTCGTCACCTCGGCCACGTATTGCTTCAGCCCGTCTCCGATCACCGTGCCGGCATCGCCGAACACCTTGGCCATCCTGGGCTTGAACTTGGGGTAGAGTCCGAACATGTCATGGAAAATCAGGAGCTGGCCGTGGGCGGAAGCCCCGGATCCCAGACTGATGATGGGGACGGCGGCGCGCTCGGTGATGAGCTTGCATACACGATCGGGCACCATTTCCAGCAGGATGCTGAAGCAGCCGGCCTCCTCGAGGGCCTTCGCATCGTCGACGATCTTCCTGGCCTGCGCCGCGCCTTTGCCCTGCACCTTGAACCCACCCAGCGCCGATACACTCTGCGGCGTGAGCCCCAGGTGGCCCATGCAGGGGATGCCGGACCTCACGATGCCCTGGATGCGGTCGGCCATCTCGCGGCCGCCCTCCAGCTTGACGGCGTCACATGCGCCTTCCGCCATGAAACGACCCGCGCAGCGGATCGCCGTCTCCACCGAGGGCTGGTAGGTCATGTAGGGCATGTCGCCGATGAGCCAGCAGTTAGGGCTGCCTCGCCGCACGGCCTGCACATGGGGGATCATGACGTCCTGCGTGACGGGCAGCGTGGAGTCGTAGCCGAGGATGGTCATTCCGAGACTATCGCCGACCAGCACCATGTCGATCCCCGCCTTCTCCACCAGGTCGGCCATGGGATAGTCGTAGCACGTGATCATCGTGAGTGGCTCGGCTTTCCGCATCTTCTCGTACAGGTACCCCAATGTCACCTTTGATCGTCCCCCCATATGCCTGCCTCCTGAATTGAGTGACAACAGTGTAGCACAGGCACAAAAGAGGTCGAGAGAGGCGTCATGGCGAGGCTGGGTCGAAGGGCCTCAGCCCTGTCGGCCTGACACGGCGCCGGGATCTTCAAGCCGCACGATCCTGTCCGCGAATCTCAGATCCCGCTCACGGTGACTGATGACGATGAGGGTCTTTCCCCGCAGACGGTCGTCCAGCGCGGCCATGAGGGAGTCCGCCGTCGTCTCATCGAGCCCCTCGGTGGGCTCGTCCAGGATGTAGACCGGGGCTTCCTTCAGGAGTGCACGCGCTGTGGCCAGCCGCCGTGCCTCCCCCGCGGAGAGCTCGTGCCCCCGCTCTCCCACAGTGGTGTCCAGGCCGTCGGGCATTGAGGCGATGAGCCGCGAGAGCCGTGCCACGTCCAGTGCTTCACGGATGGCCTCCTCGTCTCCTTCGCGGCCTTCGGGCAGGGCGAGTGAAAGGTTTTCGCGGATGGAGGCGTGAAAGAAGAATGGAGACTGGGGCACGACGGAGAACAGCCGCCGTGCATCCTCTCCCCGCAGCGACCGCAGGTCCACCTCCCTGCCGGCTGCCGCCAGGCTGATGCTTCCCTGCTCGTAGTCCCAGAATCGGAGGAGCAGGTTCACGAGCGTGCTCTTGCCGACTCCGCTGGGACCTGAGATCCCGATCCTGCCTCCGGCAGGGATTTCAATCCAGAGGCCGTCGATCACCCAGGGCTTCTCCGGCGCATAGCGGAAGCGCAGGTCCCGGATTACCAGCCCCAGCGGTTGCCCCGGCGCATGGCCGTAACTCGGGGCCGGGCTCTGCGGTTCTGTGACAACGGGATGCGCGTCGATCAGCTCGAAGAGACGGCGCGCCGCCGCGGCGAGCTCCCCCGCTCGCTGGATCACCGGCGGGAGAGGCATGACCGCCTCGAAGGCGGCAAGGACGAACACGGCGAGCATTGCCATTTCCGCGCCCGGCAGCGACCCGTTGGCGACCCGCGGCGCAAGCACCAGGGCCGCGGCCCAGGCCGCGAGGGAGCTCGCCGCGATCAGCCCAGCATCACCGGCACCCTGGAGCGATGCAAGACGGCGTTCGCGAAGCTCCAGCGCGAGGCTCGTCCGTTCCATGTCCTGCTCGCGGACCCGCACTGCTTCCAGCGCGATCAGCTCGGCCATGCCCTGTGCGTGCTCCACCACGGAGGCGCGGAGGTCGGAGGAGAGAGCGACCCGCTCGCTGCCCGGCGCCCGGGAGAGCCTTCTCAGGAAGAGCGGGAGGAGCAGTCCACCGGCGGCGAGCGCCGCCACGTCGATTGCGGCGACGCGCGGATCGAACCGGGCGAGGAACGGCACGATGAGGCAGAGGGCCAGCACCGCGACGATGGAGGGCACGACGCCCCGGACGTAGAAGTCATCCAGCGTGTCCACGTCGGCCCGTATCCTGCCCAGGAGGTCGCCGCTGCGGTGCGCCTGCAGCCGGGCAGGAGCGAGGGGCTCGATGCGCCGGAAAAACCAGACCCGCATGGTGGAGAGGATCCGCAGAGTCGTGTCGTGGTTGACCAGGCGCTCCGCGTAGCGCCCCCCTGCCCGCGCGAGTGCAAGGGCCCGGACTGCCGCCGCGGGAGTCGCGTAGTCCATGAAGATGCCCGAGACGCCCGCAAGTGCCATTGAGGTGATGAACCAGCTCGAGAGCGCAAGCAAGCCCAGGTTCGCGGCCAGGGCGAAAAGGGACAGGAGGATCCCCAGCAGGGCCATGCGCCACGATGGCAGGAGGAGCGACAGGAGGCGCAGCGGCCACTTCATTGGTCCCCGCCTGCTCTTCCGTCCCGGATCTCGACGATCCTGTCCATGCCCGCCGCTGATTCGGCCCGGTGGGTCACGAGCAGGGTCGTGCGTCCCGCGGTCAATTCCAGGATGCCCTCCGAAACCAGGGCAGCATTCCCGGCATCCAGGTGCGCCGTGGGCTCGTCCAGGAGAACGAGCCGGGGCGAACGCAGGAAGAGCCGTGCCAGGGCGACGCGCTGGGCCTGGCCCGTCGAAAGGCCCTGCCCGGCCTCACCCACCGGTGTGTCCAGGGCGATTTCGCCGGCGCGCGCCAGGGACAGGGCCGAGCGGATTTCCGCCTCCGAGGCATCCCGGCGCCCGAGCCTGACGTTGTCAGCCACGGACCCATGAAAGAGCGTCGGCCGCTGGGGAAGCCAGGCGACGGCACGGCGCCACTCGGCGAGCTCGAGGTCCGCTAGGGGGACGCCGTCGATCTCGATCGTGCCCTGCTGCGGGCGGACGAAGCGGTTGAGAAGGGCGAGAAGCGTCGATTTTCCCGCGCCGCTCGTGCCGGTGAGCGCCACGCGCTCGCGCGAGCCGATCGACAGGGTCAGGCCCGAGAGGACGGGAACGGCGCCATAGGAAAAGTCCACGCCGCGGAGCTCGATCGCGGGGGCGCGGGCAATCCGTGCCGCCATTCCCGGAGCCGGACCGGCCGCGGAATCTACCGCGCCGGGTGTCGCCAGAAAGCCCGCGATCTGCTCCGCCGCGCTGATCGCTTCCATCCGCGAGTGATACAGGGTACCGAGCGTTCTCAGGGTGAGGAAATATTCGGGGGCGACCAGCAGGATGAAGTACGCAGGGCTGAAGGCCATGGTTCCGTGGAGGAGCCGGAAGCCCGAGATCACAGCGACGATCGCAATGCTCACCGCGGAGATCAGCTCCAGCATGAAGGAGGAGAGAAACGCAATGCGCAGCACCGACAGGGTCAGGGTGCGGTGCTCCCGGGAGGCGCGCTCGATCTCGGCGGCCTCCCTCCTCGTGGCGTCGAACATCCGCACGGTGGCAAGCCCCTGGAGGATATCGAGGAATCTGCCGCTCATGAGGGCAAGCCGTCCCCACAGCCGCTGGTTCCGCTCATGCGCCTGGTCGCCAATCACGACCATGCTCACGGGGAGGAACACGGCGGTGAGAACGAGCACTAATCCGGAGATCCAGTCCAGGGGAAACACCACGGCGAGGATCGTAAAGGGAAGGAGGGAAGCGATGGATCGCTGCGGAAGATACTTCGAGAAATACGCGTCCAATGCCTCAACCGCGTCAACCGACACGTGCGCGATCTCTCCCGCACGCATGCCCGAAAGGGCCACAGGGCCAATGCGCGACACGTGCGCAACGCATTGGGCGCGCAGCGTCCGCTTCACTTTCGCGGCGCAGCTCGACGCGACCCGCCTCGCCGCGGCGGCAGCGGCGGCGCGCAGGAGGATGGCGCCCAGGGCGCCCGCAAACAGGGGCAGAAGCGCGGCAAGCGCGGTCCGGCGGAAGATCACCTCGTCGGCGACCCGCGCGAGGAGCCCGGTCTGCAGGACGAGCAGGATGCCCGCCGTCTCCCCGAGGGCGACGGCCGCGGCGAGTCTCCCCCGCACGGACGAGACGAACTGACGCAACCAGCGAGAGGTGCCCGTCATGGCGAGGAAGAATCTACACGGCGGGCATCGAGTTGTTGAAGGGCCCCGCGGGCCATGATATGGTCGACGGATGAGCGTCGAGGTACTCTCCCGGATCCAGTTCGCCACCGTCGCCCTGTTCCACTTCCTGTTCGTTCCGCTCACCCTCGGGCTCACCGTGATGACCGCCTACATGGAGACTCGGTACGCGCGGACAGGGGACGAGACGTTCCTGAAGATGGCGAGGTACTGGAGCAGGCTCCTCCTGGTGAACTTCGCGGTCGGGGTGGTCACGGGGATCACACTGGAGTTCCAGTTCGGCATGAACTGGGCAGAGTACTCGAAGTTCGTCGGGGACATCTTCGGCGCCCCTCTGGCCATCGAGGCTACCGTGGCCTTCTTCCTCGAATCCACGTTCATCGGGGTGTGGATGTTCAGCTGGAAGCGGGTATCGCGCGGCGTGCACGCGGGCATCATGTGGGTGGTGGCCGGCGCGAGCACGCTCTCCGCGCTCTGGATCCTGCTGGCCAACGGCTGGATGCAGAGGCCGCGCGGCTACGAGCTGGTGGGCGGCAAGGCGGTGCTCACCTCCTTCGGCGCGCTGCTGGGAAGCCCCTACGCCTGGATCAAGTTCTTCCACGTGATCGCCTCCGCGTACACCCTCACCGCCTTTTTCATCATGGGCATTTCCGCGATCCAGCTCCTTCGCGGCAAAAAAGAAGAGATGTTCCGCCGGTCTTTCCGGATCGCCGCCACTTTCGGCATTGTCACGTCGATCATGATCATCGTGGCGGGCGACCTCTCGGGCGTGCAGGTGGCGAAGTACCAGCCCTCGAAGCTGGCCGCCATGGAAGCGCAATGGGAGACGGAGAAGGGCGCCGACTTCTACATCCTGCAGCTGCCCCGCCTGGAGAAGGAGGAAAACGCGATCGAAGCCCTGGAGATCCCGGGGGGCTTGAGCCTGCTCGCCTACCATGACCCGAACGCGATCGTCAGGGGACTGAACGACTTTCCGCCGGCGGACCGGCCGCCCGTGTTCGTTACCTTTGTCGCCTTCCGGCTCATGGTGGGACTGGGCTTCCTGTTTGTCCTCCTCGCGCTGGTCTCGGTCATCTCCTCGTGGAGGAAGACGCTGTCCTCCCACAGGTGGTTTCTCTGGATCATGTCCTTCGCGATCGTCCTGCCCTACCTTGCCTCGGAGCTGGGGTGGGTGGTGGCGGAGATCGGACGACAGCCCTGGATCGTTTTCGGACTTCTTCGTACGCAGGACGCGGTCTCCCGGAACCTCACTCCGGGTGACGTGCTGGGGTCCCTCATCGCGTTCATCGCGATCTACGGCGGGCTCGTCGTGGTCGATGTCTATCTCCTGAAGAAGTACGCGAACAAGGTCGAGGACTGAGGGGAGGGCGGGCATGGCGCTTCAGACTTTGTGGTTCGTGCTCTGGGGCCTGCTGTGGGCGGTGTACTTTACCCTGGACGGCTTCGACTTCGGCGCCGGGATGCTCCGTCTTTTCCTTACCAATGAAGAGACGGACCGCCGGGTGAGCCTCGCCGCAATCGGGCCCGTCTGGGATGGCAACGAGGTGTGGCTCATCACTGCCGGGGGCGCCACGTTCGCGGCTTTCCCCGGCACCTACGCGTCGATGTTCAGCTTCCTGTATCTTCCCATGCTCCTCATCCTGTTCTCCCTCATCATCCGCGGGGTGTCGATCGAGTTCCGCAACAAGGACGAGAACCCCCGCTGGCGCTCGAGCTGGGACCTTCTTCTCGCGCTCACCAGCTTCTCCGCGCCGCTGGTGCTGGGGCTGGGATTCGGGAACATCTTCCAGGGGCTTCGGTTCGACTCCACCGGCTACCACGGCAGCTTCTGGCAGCTGTTCAATCCCTATGGTCTTCTTACGGCGGTCTTCTTCGTGCTCCTCTTCCTCCAGCACGGAGCGCTGTGGCTGGTATTCAAAACGGAGGGGGAGCTTGCGGCGCGCTCTGCCCGGTGGGCGGGCGCACTCTGGTATGTCGTGCTCGCCGCCGCAGCCGGATTCCTCGTGTTCACCGGATTCGCCACCCGGCTCTACGACAATTACCTCTCGCACCCGGGATGGGTCCTCGTTCCGCTGCTCGCCGTGGCGGCCCTGGCGGGCGTGAAGATCTTCCACGCGCAATCCCGCGCCCTGCCTGCCTTCCTTGCGTCGTGCGCCGTCATCCTGCTGGTGATCGCCACGGCACTGGTGGGGCTTTTCCCGAACCTCATTCCGTCCCGGCTGGACCCGGCCGCCAATCTCACCATCGCCAACTCCTCCTCGGGTCCCTATACCCTACGCCTCATGGCGATCGTCGCGCTGGTGTTCGTCCCCCTCGTGGTCGCGTACCAGTTATTGGTGTACAGGTTCTTCCGATCGAAGACGAGGCGGGTCGATGTGGAGGGTTCGGAAGGGGGCTACTGAGTCCGGAATTCAGTACATTCAAAATACACAAGGAGGCTTTCATGGCGATCGTTCACAAGAGGCTTGGACGGCACGGCGTCCTCGTGAGCAACCTGTGCCTCGGCACGATGAACTTCGGCAACCAGACAAGCGAGAAGGATGCTTTCGCGATCATGGACCGCGCGCTGGAGCTGGGCATCAACTTCTTCGACACGGCTGACGTCTACGGCTGGACTCCGCGCGGGCTCACCGAGGAGATCATCGGGCGCTGGTTCGCGCAGGGCGGTGGGCGCCGGGACGCCGTCGTGCTGGCGACAAAGGTCTACAATCCCGCGGACCGCGAGGGCGAGAAGCCCGAGCCGAACCACAACGGCAGAAATCTCTCCTCGGTGAAGATCAGGAGGCACTGCGAGGGGAGCCTCCGCCGGCTGGGCGTCGAGACAATCGATCTCTACCAGATGCACCACGTGGACCGGGACTGCCCGTGGGACGAGATCTGGCAGGCCATGGACTCTCTCGTGGGCCAGGGCAAGGTGAATTACATCGGGTCGAGCAACTTCGCCGGATGGGACATTGCCACCGCGTGCCAGGAAGCCTCACGCCGGGGCATGATGGGACTTGTGACCGAGCAGAGCATCTATCACCTGAATAACCGCATGGTCGAGCTGGAGGTCATTCCCGCCTGCCGGCACTACGGCATGGGCCTCATCCCCTGGAGCCCGCTCGGCGGAGGGCTGCTGGGCGGCGCGCTGGAAAAGGCGGCGGCAGGCCGCCGGACCAGCGACGAGTTCAAGAAGAACCTGGACAAGTCACGGCCGAAAATCGAAGCCTATGAAAAGCTCTGTCGCGAGATCGGGGAGAAGCCGGGCGTGGTCGCGCTGGCATGGCTCCTGCACAATCCCGCAGTGACCGCGCCGATCGTGGGGCCGCGCACCGTGGAGCAGCTGAACGAGGCCGTTCGTGCCACGGAGATCACCCTGGATCCGTCCGTGCTCGAGAAGCTCGAGGCGATCTTTCCCGGTCCCGGCGGGGAGGCGCCGAAAGCCTATGCGTGGTAGAAGCGGTAGCGCTTGCGGTATTCCGTGGGGGAGACCCCGGTCACCCTTTTGAACACCGATCGGAAGCTGCCCACGTCGTCGTAGCCGATCCGGGTCGCCACGGAGTCCACCGGATCGCTCCCGGATTCCAGCGCATGCTTGGCCGCCTCGATGCGCACCCTCTGGATGTACTCGATGGGGGTATTGCCCGTGGCGGCCTTGAATCGACGGATGAAGTTGCGGCTGCTCATGTTCACCCGGGATGCAAGCTCCACGACCGAGAGCTCGCGTGAGCCCTGCCGCTCGACCATCTCCTGCGCTTCCAGGATCTCCCTGTCGCCGTGATTCTTCTGCGTGCTGAAGATCGCATAGGCGGTCTGGGGCCCCTTGTTCATATCGATCAGGAAAATCTTGGCCATCTGCCGGGCGGCTTCCGCTCCGCAGTATTTCTCCACGAGGTACGCGGTCAGGGTGAGAAACGAGGTCGCCCCGCCGCTCGTGCACACACGCCCGTGGTCCACGACGATCTGCTCGGAAAGGATCCGCACCCTCGGATAGCGCTGGCGGAACAGGTCCTGGGCGATCCAGTGCGTCGTGGCAGTCTTACCGTCCAGGAGGCCCGCCTCCGCGAGAACGAACGCCCCCGTGCAGATGCTCGCCACGTCCGCTCCCCGATCGTGCATCACGCGGACCCAGGGAACAGCCGCGCCATTCGCGGCAAGCTGGGAGAGGACGTCTCCGTCGAAGGCGGGGACGATCACGAGGTCCGCCTTCGTCACCTCTTCGATTGTCGAGTGACAGTGGATGGGGAGGCCGCTCGGAGACATCAGCGGGTTCGTGGCCGTTGAGACCAGGCGTACGTTGAAGAACGGCTCTGTTTCGTTGAGCCTTCCAGCGGTCCACAGCAGCTCCATCGGGCCGATTGATGAGAGCGACGTGCAGCCCTTGAAGACGAGAACGCAGACATCCATGGCCATGCGAGCCTCCGGAGGTGAAGATATGGCACGAATGACTGCGAGGAAAGTCAAATCTGCCACTTTCCGGCTCTCCAGGGCGATCGTGCTCAGCTCCTACATCCGCCCTATGGGCGGAAAGGTCCCGTCGATCTACAGTCCTTCGGCCGACGATCCGGGCAGGCAGACGTCATTCCCCTGCACCGTCCTGGCGGCCGCTGCCGGCGGGACGGATTTTTTTCCAACCTCCGAAAAATTGTTGACAAATACGCTCGGGCATACCATCTTTTTCCTTACAATTCATCTGAAACAGGACTGAGGGAGGACGGGGTATGGAAACGGTTGCCGAGTTTCTCGCCGGCAAGGGCGCCGCGGTGCATTCCGTGAGGCCTGATGCCACTGTCTATGAAGCCCTCGAGCTGATGGCGGAAAAGAACATCGGGGCTGTGCTTGTCACCGACGGATCGGGGAAACTCTTCGGGATCTTCTCCGAGCGCGACTACGCCCGGAAGATGATGATCAAGGGGCGGGACTCGCACACAACCAAGGTGAAGGAGATCATGACGACGATGGTCGTGTCGATCAATCCCGAAACCCGCCTGCGCGACTGCATGTCGCTCATGACCGAAAAACGGATCCGTCACCTGCCGGTCTTCCAGGGGGAAAAGCTCGTCGGCTTGGTCTCCATCGGGGACGTCGTGAAGTCGCTGCTCTCGGAGCAGGACTACCTCATCTCCCAGCAGGCCTACAAGATCGACCAGCTGGAGAACTACATCTCGCTTTCGCCGTAAGGAAGCCGCCGGCTGCGGTCACTTGATTTTCCCGCGCGGGAGGCTACGATTGGCCTGAATCAGCCAATAACGGAGTCACCATGAAGCGCGGCGTTGCCATCCTCGGGGTCCTTGTTCTGCTCTGGTCGTGTGGAACGACCGGTGGACCGGCTGCCGGCACGGACTGGGGAACTCTCGAATCCTTCACCGCATTCACCGGGCCCATGGAGTTCCTCCCGGAGGTCGAAGCGGCGAACCTGCGCATCTCCCTCTTCTTCATCGGCTCGTCGGTTCTGGAGCGCGCCCCGGATGTCGCGTCGCTTCGCTTCTCCCGAATGGAGCCTTTCGGTGTGTACCTTGGCAACGGCCTCGCCATCGATTCCGCCGGAAGCGTCTTTCTGGACGTGCTGAAGCTGCTGCGTATCGACACGAGCCGGGACTTCCGCGTCACCTGCAAAGCGGATGATTCTTCCGGCACCATCAGGCTGACGAAAGACGACAAGGGGACGACACTCGACTCGCCCCGGGGCCGGGGGACCGTCGTGCAAAGCGACGGCGAGCTCACGCTGAAGACGGCGTCGGGCAAGGAGAGCATGAAGCTCACCACCACAGCCGGTGCCTTCTCTTACAGATCCACGATCGCATTCGATCCCAGCTCCGAGATGAAGGCTGACGGGAGCAGGATTGCCGTCAAGAGCGGCCTCCGCGTCGACAGCGGTCTTGCGATCGATCGGCAGGAAGCATCCGTGGTATTCAATCCGAGCAGCGGAAAGACGTGGCCTTCGTATATCGTGACCAAGCAGGGGGACGCCTACATCATCGAGTACCGCAGCGAAACGGCGCGCCTGATCTTCAAAGTGTACTTCTCAGAGTCCGCGGTGTACGTTGTTCGCAATGGCTTCGTCATGTCGACCGTGAAGATCTCCGATTCGTCGGTCCTCGTGAACGGGAAAGAAGTCGTCACCTACTCGCGCGGATAGGCCGGCTCCGTCACGCCAGGAACTCCCCGTCGGGACTCAGTGCCCTCGGCTCCTTGCCATTCGCGATGCTGATCGCCAGGTGCCATTGCCGGGTTTCCGCCGGATTCAGCACGCTGTTCATTCCCCACATCTTCGCGAAATCGATCCTGTCCATGGCGCCCGTGGCCGGTTCCGGGGCGATGTTGTACTGCCCCGCGTAGCCGCCTTCGTTCAGCCAGACACCGAGGTAGGGGACACGGTCGGCGGGAAAGGAAAGCCCGATGCTGAGATTCTTCCCCGGGTGGTGGAGGATGCACCAACCCTCGGTCACCTTCTGCGCGAACCAGTACTTCTGGTAGCCCGTGTCGTTTCGCGGCGGCACCCGGTCGAGCCGGATCTCCTTCCCGGGGAACTCGTGGCGATGGCCATATCCGCCCAGCGTGGGGCCGGGCACGGAGTTGATGACGGATCGCATGGCGCGCGGGACGATGAGATGCAGCCCCTCCGACGCATTGAAGAGGGGGTGGGCCGCCCAGATGAAATCAAGGGGCTGGTCCGAAAGATTCGCCGCTGCGTAGTGCGCAACCAGTTTCTCACCCACGAGGGTAATCGTTTTCTGCAGGCGGTAGGGGAACCGGGCGCCCGTCACCGTCAGGGTGACGGAGTCCGGACCGACCGTGGAGTCCCAGGGGATGCTCCAGACCTCCCCGTGGTCCGGTGCCTCGACTCCTGCCCAGGGCGCCGACTCGTAGTAACAGCGCGAAATCGTGGGAAACATTTCGTCGAAGCCCGCGAACTCTCCGGTCTCGAACGAATCCCCGTACCGTGAGCGGGTGAACTCCGGGGATGGGTTCTGCCACAGAGTCTCGATTCCTGATTCTGCGTGGACCAGGGAGACGGTCTTTGCGCCCCACGCCGGCAGGATGATTGCCCTGAGGGACGCGTTCTCCAGAATGAGGGACTCTTCCCCCTTGAACGTGCCGCGATGGACCGTCCCCCTGAGGCCGCTCATGGGCGCACGGGGACGTGCACGCTTTCTCTCATCCGTGCCGCGAACTCGGGAGTGAAGTTGATCTGCAGGGGGCAGCGATCGGGCTGCTCGTGGTTCAGTGCCTGAAGAACACGGTCCCTGTGCCTCATCGACGTATGCTACCAGAAACGCCCGCGTCGATCATGCTCTCCGCAGGTGGTATATTGGGAACATGAGACGCTCCAAGTTTTTCGGTTTCAGCGGCTTTCGGACGGTCCTCGTCCTGGCGGCCGCCTGTTTCCTCTGGCTCGCCGCGCTCGTACCGGCGTGGGCGGAGGAAGGGGAGGGGACGGGCGGGGTGAAGGTGCCGGCATCCACCTGTCTTTCCGGCATGAAGTGGACCGGGGGCAACGAAGGCTCCGCGGAGATGCACCCGGGGGCGAGCTGCATCGACTGCCACGCGAAGGGAGAAGGCCCGAAGTTCATCGTGGCAGGCACCGTCTACCAGGACGTCGCCGAGCGCAACGACTGCTATGGTGTCCAGGGGGTGGTCGTTCAGATCACAGATGCGAAGGGAAAAGTCATCCGGATGACGACGAACAGGGCGGGCAACTTCACCTTGCGGACCCGCGGCAATGCGATCACCTTTCCCTACACGGCGAAAGTGCTCTTCCAGGGTCGTGAGGCGGAGATGGCAACGCCCCAGTCCACGGGCAACTGCGCGAGCTGCCACACGGCGAAAGGGGAGAACGGCGCCCCGGGACGGGTCATCGCGCCCTAGCGCGTGAGGTGGCGGTACTTGATCCTGTGCGGCTCCACCGCGGCGTCGCCGAGCCGCGCCCGCTTGTTTTCTTCGTAGTCGGAGAAGTTCCCCTCGTGCCAGTACGCCGAGCTCTCCCCCTCGAAGGCGAGGATGTGCGTGGCGACCCGGTCGAGGAACCAGCGGTCGTGGCTGATCACCAGGACGCACCCGGCGAAGCCGAGGATCCCCTCCTCCAGCGCGCGCAGCGTATTGACGTCCAGGTCGTTTGTCGGCTCATCGAGAAGGAGCACGTTGGCTCCTTCTTTCAGCATGAGGGCCAGGTGCACCCGGTTGCGTTCCCCGCCGGACAGCATTCCGACCTTCTTCTGCTGGTCGGAGCCGCTGAAGGCGTATCGGGCGATATACGACCGTGAGTTCACCTCGTGCCGGCCCAGTCGAATGAGATCCTGGCCGTCGGAGATCAGCTCCCAGACCGACTTCTCAGGCGCAAGCTTCTCGCGGAGCTGGTCCACGAATGTGAGCCGCACCGTCTCCCCGATTCGAAGCGTGCCGGCATCCTGCTTCTCCTGGCCGGTCACGATCCGAAACAGGGTCGTCTTGCCCGCGCCGTTGGGGCCGATGATGCCGACCGTGGCCCCGGCCGGAACTGAGAAACTCAGGTCGTCGAACAGGATGTTCTCGTTGTACGCCTTGCGCAGGCCCTTCGCCTCGATGACGAGATCGCCGAGCCTCGGTCCCGCGGGAATGTAGATCTGCAGATCCTGCTCCCGCCGGGCGGAATCCTCCGCGAGCATGGATTCGTAGGAGGCGATGCGTGCCTTGCTCTTGGCCTGCCGGGCGCGCGGAGACTCACGGATCCACTCCAGCTCCCTCTGCAGGGTCCGCTGACGGTCGGATTCCTGCTTTTCTTCCCGCCGCAGTCGTTCCTTCTTCTGCTCCAGCCAGCCGGAGTAATTGCCCTTCCACGGGATGCCTTCTCCCCGGTCCAGCTCCAGGATCCATCCCGCCACGTTGTCCAGGAAGTAGCGGTCGTGCGTCACCGCGATTACGGTGCCCTCGTACTGCACCAGGTGATGCTCCAGCCATGCGACGGTCTCCGCATCGAGGTGGTTCGTCGGCTCGTCCAGCAGGAGGATGTCTGGTTTCTTCAACAGGAGCCGGCACAGCGCCACGCGGCGCTTCTCACCTCCTGAGAGCACGCCGATCTTCAGCTCCGGCGGGGGACATCGCAGCGCGTCCATGGCCATCTCCAGCCGGCTGTCCAGGTCCCACCCGCCCTGGGCGTCCAGCTTCTCCTGGACGGTCCCCTGCCGCTCGAGCAGCGCGTTCATGGCCTCATCCTCCATGGGCTCGCTGAACTTCGCATTGATCTGCTCGAACTCCTGCAGGAGCGCCACCACCTCCCGCACCCCGTCTTCGACGACTTCCCGGACCGTGGCATCAGCCGGGAGCTGGGGCTCCTGCTCCAGATATCCCACCGTGTAGCCCGGGTTGAGGACCACCTCCCCGCGGAACTCCTTTTCGACGCCCGCCATGATCCTCAGCAGGGTGCTCTTGCCCGACCCGTTCAGCCCGATGACGCCGATCTTCGCGCCGTAGAAGTAGGAGAGGGAGATGTCCTTGATGACGGTTTTCTGGTCGTAGCTCTTGCTGACCCCGACCATCGAATAGATGATTGTGTGAGGTTCCTGGTCACGCGCCACTACGCTGCCGCCTTTGCTGGAACCGCCGCGGTGCGGGAAAATGGTTTCCTCATGCAGATGTACCTCGAAGTGGGAAGGTAGCAGCAATCTCGAACGGCGTCCACTCGGGGGCGCCCCGCCGGGACAGTTCTTTTCCTCATCCCTCTGTCCGACTATACTCCCATCCCGGGATGAACGGTGTCCGGATCGTCGGCATTGCGGGAGGCTCGGGTTCGGGGAAGACGACGATCGTCTCCCGGATCACGGAGATCGTGCGGGATTACGCCCTGGTGCCCCAGGACAACTATTATCGTTCCGCCGAGCACGTCAACAACCAGAACATCACGGGCTTCAATTTCGACCATCCGGACGCGTTCGACAGCGATCTCCTCTTCGAGCAGCTGCAGGGTTTGAAGGCCGGCATTCCCATCCGCATGCCGCAGTACGATTTCGTCCACAACCGGCGGAGAAATGAGACGGTGCTCGTCGAGCCCCGGAAGCTCGTGATCCTGGAAGGGATCATGATCTACTTCGACAAGAGGATCCGCGACCTGGTGGACCTGAAGCTGTACGTGGACACCCCGGATGATATTCGGTTCATCAGGCGTCTTCGCCGCGACATCACAGAGCGTGGACGCACCGTGGACTCCGTGATCGAGCAGTACACCGAGAGGGTGCGGCCCGGTCATTACGAGTTCGTGGAACCCACCAAGGCGTACGCCGACCTCGTGATTCCCGAGGGCGGTTTCAACGTCCGCGCCATGGAAGCCCTGACGCCGTTTCTCAAGCAGATCGCCGGGTGATCGCCAGGCCCGCCTGCGGCGACCCCTGGCCATGGTTGACGCGAAAGGCTGATCCGGCTAGACTTCGCACGTTCCGTAACCCCACCGAATGGAGAAGAGCGTCATATGGCCAAACTGACAGGCAAGGTCCTGATTGCGCAGGGGGGCGGCCCGACCGCCGTCATCAACCAGTCACTCGTCGGCGCGGTCCTTGAATCCCGTAAATTCCCCGAGGTGACCCGGGTCTATGGGGCCACTAATGGCGTGCGGGGGATCGTCAACGAGGATTTCCTCGACCTTTCGCAGGAAACGACCCACAACCTCGAGCAGGTGGCGATGACGCCGTCCAGCGCCTTGCTTTCCACGCGCGACAAACCCGATGACGCCTACTGCCGCGAGATCTTCAAGGTCTGCCAAGCGCACGACGTGCGCTATTTCTTCTATATTGGGGGCAACGACAGCGCCGACACCGTGCGCATCGTCAACAGCAACGCCGAGGGCGCGGGCTACGATATGCGCTGCATCCACATCCCCAAGACCGTGGACAATGACCTGGTGATCAACGACCACACGCCGGGCTTCGGATCCGCTGCCCGCTACGTGGCCCAGGCATTCATGGGCTACAACCTCGACAACCGGGCGCTGCCGGGAGTGTTCATCGGCGTCGTTATGGGACGAAACGCGGGCTTCCTCACCGCCTCCGCGACCCTGGGTCGCAAGTACGAGGACGACGGACCCCACTTCGTCTACGTGCCCGAGAGGCCCTTCTCCGAGGAGCAGTTCCTCGGCGACGTGAAGACGGCAATGGAGAAGAGGGGCCGCTGCCTCGTGGCGGTGAGCGAAGGTGTCCTGGACAAGGAGGGCAAGCCCTTCATGACCCGGCTCAGCGGCAGCAGGGAAGCCGACGCGCACGGCAACGTGCAGCTCTCCGGTTCCGGGGCGCTCGGCGACATGCTCTCGGACCTCGTGCGGGAGAAGCTGAAGATCACGCGTGTGCGCGCCGACACCCTGGGATACGCCCAGCGGTCCTACCTCGGGGTCGTCTCCGACGTGGATGCCCACGAGGCGCGCGAGGTCGGGGAGAAGGCCGCGCAGTTCGCCATCTGGCACGACCAGGACGGCTCCATCACGATCCAACGCACGGGCAACTACTCGGTGGACTACCGCCTCGTGGCGCTGGAGGAGATCGCGGCAAAGACCAAGAGAATGCCGAAGGAGTTCCTCAACGCCGCGGGCAACGACACCACCTGGGACTACTACAACTACGGGCGGCCGCTGCTCGGATCCGGATTCCCCAACGTACACCGCATTCGGGCCCCAAAAGTGGCCAAGATACTGAAGAACGACAAGTAGACCGCGAGGGCGCATGAGCCGGGAAACAGCCAGGAAGGACGAGACACCGGCAGTCGAGAACCCGCCGGGGATATTCCGCACCACGATCGCGTACAACGACCACATCATGCTCTGCCATTTCACCCTGAAGAAGGGCGCCCGGATCCCGCTCCACGAGCACGCCGCCGCGCAGAACGGCTACATGTTCAGCGGCAGGATGCGGATGCTCTGGGGGGACGGCCGGCAGTTCCTCGCGGAGCCGGGTGCCGGGTGGTGCTTCCTGCCCCATGAGATGCACGGCGCCGAGGTGCTGGAGGATTCCGAAGTGATCGAATGCTTCACGCCCGCCCGGCCGGAGTACATCCCCGTCTGATCCGTCTGCGCGCTATGCGCGTGCAAGTCTTTCGACTACAATCGCCGGGGTGTGAAACTTCGCGCGAGACTTCTCTTCATCTCCATCAGCGCGCTCCTGGTCCCGGTGCTCGTTGCCATCGCGGTGGCCGCGGCGGTGGTCGTGGAGAGCAGCGGCAGGTCGCAAGAGACGCGGTTCCGCTCGGCCCTCGACCTGATCCGCAAGGACATCACCGACACGGAGCAGCGCTACCGCACGAGCATCGCGCGCCTGGCGCAGTCCGAAACGCTCCAGGGGAAGCTCTACGTCTACAACAAGTACTGGGGCTTCTTCAGCAAGGACACGCTGGACAGCGACATCACGGTTCTCCGCGACGAGCTGGAGAACAGGCTCCTCAGCGGGGCTATCGACTCCATCGCCGTCTACCGCATCGAGGGCGATCACTACTCATCGGTGGTGGTGGTCGGCAACTCCACCTACATCCACGTGAGCGTGCCGCACGATGCCCCTGCCCGCCTCGCGGGACAGGCGGAATACGCGCAGACCTCCGACGGCATATATGCGACCTTCTACATACCCGTCTTCCGCAATGGAGAAGTAATCGGGCTCCTGGCGATGCAGAAAGCCTTCAACCGCGGGTACCTCGAGACGCTCTCCCTGAGGTTCAACATCGGGATCGCGCTGTACGCGCAGGGGCTCTACCGATACTGGTCGCTTCCCGGGATCGACGCCGCGGGGGTGCTCTGGACCCGCGCGCACCCGATGACGGGCAGCCCCTTTTCCGGCAGCTATCCGTTCCAGGGCCGGCTGTACAAGTACGTCGGTTCGTACTTCGAGATGGGTCCGCTCGCGAAGGGATTCCTCTTCGTCGGCGGACCCTCTTCCATCACCGCCGCGGACTGGTGGCGGAACTTCACCCAGCTCTCGATCATCCCCCTCATCTGCGTGGTGGTGGCCATTGCGCTGTTCATCTTCTGGGGAAGCGAGGTGATCCTTGCCATCCGCATGCTCCTGGCCGCGTCGGTCGCCGTGGGCCGGGGTGACTACCGGGTGCGGCTGCCGGTGGAACGACGTGACGAGTTCGGGGAGCTCTATCGGGGGTTCACACGCATGGCCGAGCAGCTGCAGGAGAACCTGGTCCGGCTGGAGGAGAGCAAGCGCATGCTGGTGACCAGCGAGAAGATGGCTGCCGTGGGCCGCTTCTCCGCGGGTGTGGCGCACGAGATCAACAATCCGCTGGGCATCATCCTCAACCATGTCCAGCTCCTGCGCTCGGGCCGGCTGGAGGAGCGGGAGCGGGAGGAGTTCCTCGAGCGCATGGAGACCGAGATCAAGCGCGTGAACCGGCTCCTGCGCAATCTCCTCCACCACGCCACCGACGAGGAGCTCGCGTTCACCGATCTCGCGCTGGAGCCTGTCGTGGCCGAGGTCGTGCAGCTCTTCACCCCGAAGCTTCGGGTGAAGGGCGTGCAGGTCCGGGTCCAGCCCTTCCCAGCCCACGCGGTGGTGGAGGGGGATGCGGATGCGATCAAGCAGGTATTCTTCAACCTGCTGTACAACGCCATCCAGGCCATTCACCACGATCACGGCCTGGTGAGAATCGACGCTGGGGCGGCGGATTCGGGCTGGTGCGTCCGCGTGACGGACAACGGCATCGGCATGGACGAAACCACACGGGCCGCGATCTTCCAGCCCTTCGTCACGCGCAAGCAGGGATACGGGACGGGGCTGGGCCTCGCGCTCAGCCAGACGATCATGAAGCAGCACGGCGGCACCATTGCCGTGGCCGGCGAGCTGGATGTCGGCACTACGGTGACCCTCTGGTTCCCCCGCAAGGAGGAGGCATGAGGAACCGCTCCGATTTCTCGATTCTCATCGTCGACGATGAGGAGGGCATGCGGCTTGGACTGGACAAGGCGCTTTCCCTTGAAGGGTACCGGGTGGAAAGCGTCGCCACCGGCGCGGAGGCGCGGCGCAGGGCCCGGGGAGAGCGTTTCGACTGCGCGTTCGTTGACCTGAAGCTCCCCGACCTGAACGGCACGGACCTCCTGGCGGACCTGCGGGAGGCGGGAACTTCGGTGGTGATCATCACGGCATTCGCCAGCGTGGACACCGCGGTGCGGGCCATGAAGCTGGGCGCGGTGGACTATCTGCAGAAGCCCTTCGACAACCAGGACATCGTCGCCCTGGCCGACCGGCTCTGCCTGGGCGCGGGCATCCACGCGCACGCGGACCCGGAGTCCGCCCCGGGCGAAGGCTTCGTGACCGCGAGCCCCGCGATGAAGCAGATCGTTGCGACACTCCGCAAGGTGATGGATTCCGAGATCCCCCTCCTCCTCCAGGGAGAGAGTGGCACCGGCAAGGAGATGCTCGCACGGTTCGTCCACCAGAAAAGCGCGCGCGCGAGCAGGCCGTTCGTGGCAATCAATTGCGCGGCCATCCCTCCGGAGCTGCTGGAGAGCGAGCTCTTCGGACACGAGAAGGGCTCCTTCACCGGAGCGCACGCCACGGTCTCCGGCAAGTTCGAGGCGGCCGGCACGGGCACGATCTTCCTCGACGAGATCGGGGACATGGGCCAGCATCTGCAGACGAAGCTCCTGCGGGCGCTGGAGGAGCGGTCGTTCGAGCCCGTGGGGTCGATCCGCTCGGTCCCCCTTGCCGCCCGGATCATTGCCTCCACGAACAGTGACCTCCCCGCGATGATCCGCGAGAAGCGTTTCCGGCTGGACCTCTACTACCGGCTGAAGGGCGTTGCGGTCACCATACCGCCTCTGCGGGACCGCAGGGAGGACATCGAACCGCTCCTTTCCATCTTCCTGGATTCCTTCCGGCGGCGCTACAACAAGCCGGGCGTGGAAATCTCGCGGGAAGCCGTGCGGTTCCTCCGCACCTACCAGTGGCCGGGGAACGTGCGCGAGCTGAAGAACGCCGTCGAATCTGCCGTGCTGCTCTCCGATCAGAACCGGCCGCTTCTTCCGCAGGATTTCCTGCTCGAGGGGCCCGGCGAGGCGGCGCTTCCCGAGCTGTGGAAGCAGGAGAGAGAGGCGATCATCGAGGTGCTCAAGCGCACGGGGTTCAATCGCTCCGTCGCCTCCCGGGAGCTGGGCATGAGCCGCAAGACCCTGTACAACAAGATGAAGCGCTATTCGATCAAGTAGGGCAGGCGATCACACAGGGCGCCCATGCCTACACAGAATTACTCAATTCGGGCAATCGGTGTTCCCAACGGCCTTCAGCGCACCAGAAAAAATCTTCCATCTCTATCCTAAAATATTACAGGCAAAGTAAATAAATAAGATCGATTCAATCGGCCGATTGGCCTGGATCCTGCAAGGGTTCACCCCGTAGGAAAGTCGAGTGCGAAGAACCAGACCACTGTTCCTCCTCACTTCCTGCTTCGTGCTTCTCGTGTCATCTGCGGCGTGCTTCGGCGGCGGCAACCGTGATCAATCGTCACCTCCTTCTCCGACCCGTGCGCTCACCTTCGTGATGGTTCCAAAGGGCGTGCACCCGTACTTCGAACCGGTCTATCGCGGCTTCGAGGAAGCGGCGAAAAAGTACGGCATTGTGTCGGAAGTCGATGCGCCGCCCCGGTTCGACGTGGCGCTCCAGGTGAAGGTGATCGAGGACCTCATTGCACGGGGCGTGAGCGGGATCGCGATCTCCGCCAACGACGACCGGGGCCTGGTCACCGTCATCCACGAGGCGGCGCAGGCCGGCATCAAGGTGATCACCGTCGATGCTCCGGCCCCTTCCAGCGAGGCACTCACGTACATCGGCACGGACAACGAGAGCTCCGGCTACGAGGCGGGCAAGCGCATGGCTGAGGCCATGGGCGGAAAAGGATCGATCGCCGTGCTGCAGGGGGGAATGGCCGCCACGAACCTGAACCTGCGCACCCGGGGGTTCACCCGGGCGCTCGCCGAGCACGCGCCGGGTATCTCAATAGTCGACGTGGTGGACGAGGGCGGTGACTTTGCGATGTCGGTGAACAAGACGGAGGAGATCCTGTCCCGCTACCCGACGCTGAACGCGATCTTCAGCGTGTCCGCGGAGGGCGCGCCCGCCGCGGCCGCGGTGCTGAAGCTGCAGGGGCGGGCGGGGAAGGTCCTCGTGGCCGGATTCGACGACCTGGGTGACACGCTCCAGGGAATCCGCGAGGGCTCGATCGTCTTCTGCGTCGTGCAGAATACCTACAGGATGGGATGGCTGTCCGTGGAGCGGCTATTGGACGCGGTGAACGGGCGGGCCCTCCCCCGCGTGATCGACACGGGTGTGGTGTTCGTGGACCGCCGGAACATCGATACGTACAAGGGCAGCATGGAGGCGGACAACACCCATCGACTGTAGCCAGGGATGGCGAAGGCGAGCGAGTACAGGGATGTACGAGAGCGAGCCTGGAGAGCAAGAAAAAGCCCCGTTGGGGCCTTCGATTCATTCAGAGGAGGTTTCGCGTATGAAGACCAGAACTTTCGCAATCGCGGGAGTCGTGCTGGCTCTGGCGATGGTCGCGCAGGTGGCAACCGCGCAGACCAAGTGGGCCCAGGGGATCCGCATCGTGTTCTTCCCCGGCGGGCCGCAGGGCGGAGTGTTCGCCGTGAACGTGTACAACGGCGCAAAGCAGGCGGAGTACGACCTGGGCGTGAAGGTCAACTACGTCTGGTCGGACTGGGATCCCCAGAAGATGATCCAGCAGTTCCAGGAGGCCGTGGCGACCCGGCCCGACGGCATCGCCATCATGGGTCACCCGGGTGATGCCGCCTTCGATGCGCTCATCGACCAGGCGGAGGCGAAGGGCATCATCGTCACCAGCCAGAACACCACGCTGGACAAGGCCGAGGCGAAGTACGGCGCGAAGGGCTTCGGGTACGTGGGAGCGGAGAACTACTCCGCCGGCCACGCCCTCGGAGCGGAGGCCGTGAAGCGCTTCGCCCTGAAGAAGGGCGACCGCACCATGGTCTGGGGCCTTCTCTCCCAGCCCGCGCGCGGCGAGCGCACCAAGGGCGTCATCGACGCCCTCAAGGAAGCAGGTTGCGTCGTCGACTACAACGAGATCGACGCGGCCACCAACAAGGACGCTCCTGCCGGGGCGCCGACTTTCGCAGGCTACGTGTCCTCCCACCCCGACGTGAAGCTCGTCGTCACCGACCACGGCGGTCTCACCGCCACGGCCGAGACGTACCTGAAAGCGGCCGGCAAGAAGCCGGGCGAGATCGCGATCGCCGGGTTCGACCTCTCCCCCGCCACCATAGCGGCGATCAAGGGCGGCTGGACCGGCCTGGTCATCGACCAGCAGGAGTGGCTCCAGGGCTACCTGCCGATCCTCCAGATCTGCCTCACGAAGGTGTACGGGTTCTCGGGCCTGCACATCAACACCGGGGCTGGATTCGTGGACAAATCGAATGTAGACTTCGTGGCGCCGCTGGCGCAGAAGAACATCCGCTAGAGGGCGGATACCGTTCTTGAAATGCTCCGCCCGGCGCGGCCGTTATGGCCGCGGCGGGCCTTTTCTGAGGGGGAGTTATGGGAAACCTGCTCGAGATGCGGAACATCTCCAAGACCTTCGGAGAGGTTGCCGCGCTGCACGACGTGGACTTCCACGTGGGCGACAACGAGATCGTCGGCCTCCTCGGGGACAATGGGGCGGGCAAGTCGACGCTCGTGAAGATCATCACCGGTTACCATCACCCCGATCCGGGCGGGCAAGTCCTCTGGAAGGGAAAGCCCCTCGATCATTTCTCCGTGGCGCGCGCCCACGAGATGGGCATCGAGGTGGTGTACCAGGAGAGGGCGCTCGCCGACAAGCAGTCGCTGTGGCGCAACATCTTCATGGGCCGCGAGCTCACCACCCCGGGGGGGAAGCTCGACGTGCGCCGGATGCGGGCAGAGACGCTCAAGCTCATGCACTCCGCCATGGGGTTCACCTCATCTGCCATCACGACCGAATCCACGGTCAAGACCTTCTCCGGCGGAGAGCGGCAGGGAGTGGCAATCACGCGCGCCCTGTACTTCAAGGCAGACCTGGTGATTCTCGATGAGCCGACGATGGGCCTCTCGCTTTCGGAGACGAAGAAGGCCCTCGATTTCGTCATGAGCATTCGCGCGGCCGGCAAGTCGGCGATCTTCATCGACCACAACATCTTCCACGTCTATCCCGTTGCGGACAGGATCGTCGTCCTGGATCGCGGAACGGTCGCGGGACAGTTCATGAAGAACGAGCTCACCCTCCAGGAGCTCACCGACCGCCTTTACGCGGTGGCAAGAACCGGACATCTGGAAAGCTGAGGAGAAATCGATGAGCTCTGACGAAATCGCGCGCCCACTTTCGCGCACCGCCCGAAGGGGACCCGCATCCAGATTCCTGAGGAAATACGCGCTGCAGCTCGGCATCGTCGTGGTCGCCCTGATCGTCTGGGTGCTGTTCCTCATCGGATCGCCCCGCACATTCCTGTCGGGGGATATCTACATCTCCTTCATGTCCACGACTCCCTACTTCGCGTTGATTGCCATTCCCCTCACCCTCGTGATCATCACCGGCGAGATCGACCTTTCCTTTGCCTCCGTGATGGCCTTCGGCATGGTGGGATATGACGTCGTCTTCGTCGCCACCGGGAGCGTCTGGCTGGGATTCTTCGCATGCCTCGTCTTCGGGCTGATCGCGGGACTGGTCAACGGCCTGATCGTGGTGAAGTTTGGAGTGCCCTCTCTGGTGGCCACCATCGGAACGTGGTACCTCTGGCGCGGCGTGGTCCTGGTCATCACCAATGGCGCGGGATTGGGCATGACGGAGACCACGACCACGGCCCTCCACGACATCATCGTGGGCAGGGCCTTCGGCCTGATCCCCATGCAGTTTTTCTGGACCATCGGCATCGGGGCGATCATCTGGTTCTTTCTCAACAGGCACCGCTTCGGGGCCCACGTGTACCTCACCGGCGATAACATCGAGAGCGCGCGACTCATGGGCGTGAACGTCGGACGGGTGAAAATCATCACCTTCGTGATCGTCGGACTCGTGGCCGCCTTTGCCGGATTCGTCGTGAGCGCCGAGGTTCTCTTCTACTGGCCCACCCTCGGTGACGGATACCAGCTCACCACCATTGCCTCGGTCTTCCTCGGCGGCACGTCGGTGTTCGGAGGCACAGGAACGATCTTCGGCACTTTCGTCGCATCGTTCATCATCGGGGCCATCAATGCGGGGATCGTCGCCGCCGGTCTCACGAACTTCTGGACGCAGCTGATCTACGGCCTCATCATCGTGGCGTCGGTGTCCATCCAGACGCTGCTGAGCAAAAAGCTCACCTGAGGCCCGGCATGAGGATCGTCGACGCGCACATGCACCTCGGTGAGGACCTCCTCTTCACGACAGACGATTCCGAGGAGGTCCTCCTGAAGTCGATGAACGATCACGGGATCTCCGCGATGATCGTTCAGCCGGGCATCGTTGCACGTGACCAGAAGAAGGCGCACGAGCGCATCCAGCGTTTCGCGGAAAGCCACCCCGGCAGGTGCTTCGGCGTGGCGTGCTTCAACCCCCTTATGGACGAGGCGGCCTACACCGACCTCGTCCGCTGGACCGTGAAGGGGCTCGGATTCAAGGGCGTGAAGCTGCATACGAACGCCTTCTGCATGTCCCCCACCCATCCGGCGGCGCAGAAGATTTTTCGCGTTGCCGAGGAGCTGGACATCGCGGTCATGATCCACACCGGCAACGGGCTGCCGAATGCGCTTCCCTCCCTCTGCATTCCCGTTGCGCGCGAGCATCCCCGGCTGCGCATCGTGCTCGCCCACGCGGGCGGCGGCACCTTCGGCGCGGATGCCATCGTCGCCGCGCAGGCGTGTCCCAACGTTTACCTGGAGACCTCGTGGGTCACCTCCTACGACCTTGCCGCGATGGTGAAGCGGGTGGGCGAACGACGCGTCATGTTCGGCACCGACCTGGTGAACAACATCGCCGTGGAGCTTGCGAAGTACAGGTCCATCGGGCTCTCGGACACGCAGCTGGAATGGTGTTTCTCCCGGACCGCGGAATCCGTCTTCCGCATCGCCTGAGAAAAGCAGTACCTTCTGGACAAACGATTGGAGGAGGTGCAGCTCATATGCAGGAGACCCCGCAGCAGTACACCCAGAGGATCCTCGGCTCCCTCGAAGGGAAGAACGCCATGGACGTGCTTGCCGCCACGCCGCGGCAGGTCGAGAGGCTGGTCAAGGGCGTGACCAGGAAGCGGCTGGGGAAGCGGCCGGCACCGCAGAAGTGGTCGGTGACGGAAATCCTCGCGCATCTCGCGGACGTGGAGATCGTCCAGGGGTTCCGCCTCCGCCTGATCCTCGGATCGAGCGGAACGGCGATCCAGGGTTTCGACCAGGACGTCTGGGCCCGATATTCCGACTATGCGACGCACGATCCCGCCCTTTCCCTGGAGGGCTATCGCGTGAACAGGGAGCGCACCCTCCGCCTGCTGAAGAGCCTGCCGGAAGAAATGTGGGAGAGCTTCGGCATGCATTCCGAGCGCGGCAAGGAGACGGTGAGGCGCGTGACGGAGATGATGGCCGGACACGACATCAACCACCTCCGACAGATCCAGGCGATCCTCAAAGGATAGACTGGGCGCGGCGGTCCGGGCGCGTTCTTGGACAGCCTGCAGTCTTCATATACGATGACGTCATGACACTTGGTGGAGCCAAATCCGCCTTCGGCGATGCAGAATCCGCCTCCGGCGATGCAGAATCCGCCTTCGGCGATGCAGAATCCGCCTTCGGCGATGCCTACAGCGTCGGTCTCGTGCAGATGACGCCCACTCCTGACTCCCGGCTGAACCTCGAGCGGGCGGTCCGGCTCGTGGGGGAGGCTGCCGCGGCCGGGGCGCAGGTCGTGTGTCTCCCCGAGCTCTTCCGCTCCCCGTATTTCTGCCAGAGCGAGGACGCGGAATCGTTCAACCTCGCCGAATCCATTCCTGGCCCTTCCACGCAGGCGATTGGTGCGGTGGCCCGTGAGAAGAAGCTCACCGTGATTGTTCCTCTCTTCGAGAAGCGAGCTCCCGGGTTGTATCACAACAGCGCGGCGGTCATCGGCGCGGACGGGGAGATCATCGGGATCTACCGCAAGATGCACATCCCCGACGACCCCGGGTACTACGAGAAATTCTACTTCACGCCGGGCGATCTCGGGTTCCGGTCCTTCGACACTGCCGTGGGGCGCATTGGAACGCTGATCTGCTGGGACCAGTGGTACCCCGAGGCGGCGCGGCTCACCGCGCTGCGGGGAGCCGGCATCCTCTTTTATCCGACGGCCATCGGCTGGCATCCCCGCGAGAAAGCAGCTCTTGGCGCGCAGCAGCGCGATGCCTGGATGACCGTGCAGCGCGGCCACGCTATCGCCAATGGCGTGTACGTTGCGGCGGTCAACCGCGTGGGGCTGGAAAAGCAGGGCCCCGACAGTCCTGGTATCGAGTTCTGGGGCGGGACCTTCCTCGCCGATCCCTTCGGCGCGGTGATCGCCTCCGCGCGCACCGATCGTGAAGAGGTCGTGATCGGCACGGTCGACCCGGCGCGCATCGAGGAGGTCCGTCGCGGCTGGCCTTTCCTGCGGGATCGGCGTGTCGATGCTTACGCGGGGATCGACAAGAGATTCATCGAGGGCGAATGAGCGCTCCTGAGCTCCCTGACGGGTTGCCGTCCGCCGGCTGCCGGATGCCGGCGGAGTGGGAACCGCATGCCGCCACCTGGATTGCCTGGCCGCACAATCGGAGCGATTGGCCGGGCAAGTTCGCCTCGGTGCCGTGGGTGTACGGCGAGATCGTGCGGAGGATTCTTCCCCACGAGAAAGTCCGCATCCTTGTGAACTCTCCCGCGCACGAGGCAAAGGCGCGCCGGGTCCTCGAAAGGGCGGGGGCGCTTTCAGGCGACGTGGAGTTCTTCCTCGTCCCCACCAACCGCGCATGGGCGCGGGATTTCGGACCGATCTATGTCCACCGCGGCCAGCCCGCCCCTTCCCTTGTGATCGCGGGCTTCCGGTTCAACGCGTGGGCGAAGTACCCGGACTTTGAGCTGGACTGCGAAGTCAGCAGGAGGATCGCTGAGGCAACAGAGTGCCCTTTCTTCCCGGTCGACTTCCGCGGCGAAAGATTCGTGCTGGAGGGGGGAAGCATCGACGTGAACGGCCGCGGCACGCTTCTCACCACGGAGGAGTGCCTTCTGGACAGGGACGTTCAGGTCCGCAATCCGGGCGCAGAGCGCGGGGACATCGAAGGCGTGCTGAAGGCGTCTCTTGGCGCCGATGGCGTGGTGTGGCTCTCCCGGGGAATCACGGGCGACGATACGCACGGGCACGTCGATGACCTGTGCCGCTTCACGGGCCCGCGCAGCATCGTGCTCTGCCGCGAACCGGATCCCGACGATGACAACCACTGCGCGCTGGAAGAAAACAGGGAAAGGTTGGAGGGCTGCCGTCTGGAGGATGGCTCGCGGCCCGAGATCGCTTTCATTCCGATGCCGTCACCGCTCTTTTATCGCGGCCAACGGCTGCCTGCGAGCTACGCGAACTTCTACATCGCCAACGGCACCGTGCTGGTCCCGACATTCAATGATCCCCGCGACCGGCAGGCGCTGGGCATCATCGCCGAGCTCTTCCCGGGCCGGACGGTGGTGGGGATACACGCGGTGGATCTCGTATGGGGCCTGGGCACCCTGCACTGCCTCACCCAGCAGGAGCCCATGGGCACGCCGCCCGAAGGGCGGCATGCTGCGCCTGAACTGCCCGGTCCAGGCGCGCCCACGCGGTAGATGGACTTCATCGGTTCCAAATCCTACTTCAGGACGACGCTCATATCCGTCCCTGCCGGGAGACTAAGGGAAAAGGTCTGTGGGGCGCTGAGCTTGCTTGCCGCGAGGAAATAGACGTTGGACGAGTAGTACGGGGGAGCGGGAATCGCGGCTGTGCTGCCGTACGTCGTGAGAGTGGGGCTGTAATTGAAGATGTCGATGGAGCCCAGATTGAAGCCCTGGGCTCCCACCGTGAAGCTGGTCCATCCGCCCGTATTGTAGCGATACCCAGGCGGTGCGGTGGTGGTGTCTGAGAGGAGCACGGAGGCCGACCACCGTTCCAGGAGCCGTTCCATGCTTTCCGTCCTGCCGGAGTACGCACTCGCAGCATTGACTACGGCCGAGGAATCTGTCTGCGGGCACTGCACAATCCGTTTCAGAAGGTCCGGTCCTCCGTAGTTCCTGATGAGCCATGATCCGAAGGCGTACGTGACCGAGTATTGGGTGAGCCCGAAACCGGAGCCTGCGACCGCGAGGGATGCGTTCGAGCTCGCGTTGAAGGAGGGTATCCGGCCGAGGGTGTTGCCCGGCGATCCCGCGTCCGGCGTCGAGACGCCGCGAGGTCCTTCCACGCCGAGCTTGTCCGCCACGAGGTCCTCCATGAGCATAGAGCACATCTCGTTGATCCAGGTGTCAGTGCCCACCGTAGCACCCAGCACGACCTGCTTCTGGTAGAACTGGATCATGTGCTGGAACTCGTGGGCAAGAGTGGAGAAGACGATCTTCGGCCAGTAGTTGGTAGGGGCCCAACCCGTCTCGGGAGGGTTGAGCGACGAGTACAGCTTCGAGTCTATGTAGAACATGATCCGCTCATTGGAGCCGGGCAGCGCAGTGGCGGTGAAATTGTCCTTCGCCCAGAAGTATCCGACAATGACCGGGCCGGAATAGCTGGCGTTGAGGTGCGTGAGAAGTATCGTGACGGTGTTATTTGAATCCCAGGTGATGAAGTTCGGATCGTTCTGTGGTCCCCATGGCTCGCCCACAACCGACGTGTCCCAGTGATAGATGTCGTTCAGAGTCTCCGGAGACTGCAGGAACCTGTTCGCAAGAGCGGTGACCATTGCAGCGGTCACCTCGCCAGGATAGGCACTATCCACCCAGATACTGAGCGTCCGCGTGCGCCCGTCCGCAAAAGTGACCGGGACGTGTGCCTGGCACGTGGCATTCACGGACACCAGCGTGTTGGTCCCATTCGGGTTGGCAGCCCAGAAGCTTCCCGTGGCGCCGACAGTGTCACTCCCGGCAGGGGAGACAGTGTTTGCCGAAGGGCTGGTGATTGATGATTGCGAAAGGTTCGCGAGCGGATTCCTGTTGAACTCCGCGATGCGGTCCGTGAGCGACTGGGGCGCGCTGTTGAACGAGGGAAGCGGCTGCGATGCGGGCGCCGGTACGCTGGATCCGTTCACTGTGATGGACACGTTTGCGACACTTGGCGTCTGGGAGGCGTTCTGCGTGAGACTCGGGTTCGTAAAGACGAAGTACACATCATGGGGTGAGGCGCCGGGGTCCACCGTGTAGGTGAAGCTGCCGGAATAGGGCACATGCTGCACCTTGGCGATGTCGACCATCCCTCTGGGGAGCGGTCCTGTCAATAGCGGATTGCACGAAAGCAATAGGCTGCATGCTGCGGCCAACGTCAGAGATCGCAGGTGTGTTCTCATCGTCAGGGATTCCCTATCCGAAAGCCATAGCTCAGCACGAGATCAACGCCGATGGGGTTGATATCTCCGCCCGTCTGCCCTGATGCGGCCGTCACCGGGAGAATCGACCAATCCGATCGCAGCTCGATCCCGGCACGTCCGGGCCCGAGCGGGAGAGAGTACCCGATCCCGCCGGAGAGTCCGAAAAACAACAGGTGACCATCGGGCGGGGTCACGGCCGTCGTGGTGGAGGACGCGTACCTGTCCACAATGGTGATGCTGCCTGTCACGATCCCGAGAAACGGCCCGAGGGCGGCAGAGAGCTGGCCGGGACCCAGCGGAAGCTTGGCACGCACATTGAGAGGCATGTTCACGCTCGCAAAGTACATCTCGTATTGATCGAACGGCGCGCCCCCGCTGGTCAGGGCGATACGCTCCGCGCCGGCCGACTCGAAATAGACATCCAGCCTGAGCGCAAGCCAGCTCAACAGGTCAACCGTCGCGTAGAAGCCTGCAGTCCAGCCGGGGGAAAGCCGGGCCTGCGAGCTGCCTAGGGTGGTGAGTGAGGCCGCACCAAGCTCCGCGAGGGCCGCGGTCTTGGAGTCGAGGAACGACCCGTAGGCCAGTGCAAGGCCGCCTCCGCCGGTCACTCCGAGCTCGACGCTCAGCCCGTGGATCGGAAATGCGGCACACGCCATGAGAAGTGAGGCGACAACCGCGATATATCGGCGCCCGGTTTTCTTGAATTCCACTTCTTCAATACAATACGGAAAAATCTTGGAGTCGGCCTCCGCGCTCACCTCAGGGACGCGCGGAAGAAGGGGTCGCGGATCACAGCGTCGAACCCCGCGGCGGTGCCCCGGACAAAGCTCAGCTCTCCCAGGCATGTGTCGTTCCATCGACTGCCCGGATAGATGTCGACGATCACTGCCCGGTATGTTCCGACGGGGAGTGACACGTTGAACCGTTGCACTTCCCGCGTGTCCGCCACTTGCAGGCGCTCGACGAGGCTCCCATCGTCCCGGAGGATGTCGAGAATCTTCACCCTGTTGTTCTTCCCGTAGTAGGACCAGGTATCCTTGTCGGGAAAGTTCACCGTGGATCTCTGGTAGCCGTTCAAGACTTCGATCCGGTCCACGTCGGAGTCCAGGGAGAACCTGACGTACTCACCGACTCCGCCCCTTGGCGTCCTCACCACCCATGCGGTTTCCGGAAGGCCGTCGAAGAGCCGATCGGCGTCGAACGGTGCGTTGCGCCAGATGCCGCGGGGCAGGAAGACGTCGGCCCTCTCAGGGAGAAATGTGGAAGCGCCCAGGAGCTTCGCGGGGCTGTCGACCGTTGGCAGGTCCTGCGGGTCCAGGGGCTCCGTGACCCGGCGCCAGAACTCCGGGTAGTCCGCCACGGTGTCGTTCCATTCCAGGGAAAGATTCTCCTCGGGCGTCGGCTTCCAGTCTTCCGCCATGTACAACAGCTCGCCTTTTGCCGTGCCGAGATAGCGCCAGGGTGCCGCAAGGTCGGGCTGGAAACCGGGCGGTACGGCGAGGACGATCCTGCCCAGCGAGCCCTTCCAGCTCCCGGCGGTCTCCAGGATGTACTTCCAGGTGAACTGCCTGTGGAGCCCGGGGGACCTCATCACCGCGGGCTCCGCCGAGACGGCGCTTCGCGTCGGTATGGCATAGGTCACGGTCACCACGCTGACGCCCCCAGCCGCGAAGAAGAGCTGGTGCCGGAAGTGAAGAACCAGGTGCCCAGTGGTGATGCCGAAATCCGCAACGCATGTCTGTATCGGAATCTCCTTGCCGTCCTGGAGGATGTGGAACCCGAACAGCTTCAGGAGCCTCGCCGGATCCACCTCGAGTCGTCCCTGAGGATAGTGATCGTCGCGGAAGTACCTCCCTGCGTAGTACAGCTCAGGATCTTCCTCGCGGGCCTTCAGTGCCGCGGCTGCATCCCAGGGGTCGGTCTGCACTGAGAGCGCGGCGAGCAGGTCATTCACAAAGCCCTTGTCCTCGGGCGATGCCGGCTGCCCGGATGCATACCTGCTGGGCACCACGTCCCCGAAATCCCATGCCCGAAAAGACCCCGCGGCCTGCTCCGGGACGAGCTTCCCATTCCCGTCGAGGGTGACCGGTCGGGCCGTGAAGTCGATTCGTATCGGAAAGGCGGACTCCACGGTGACGGCGGCGCTGCTGGTGTTGTGGAACTGGAAAACCGCCCGGGTGCTTCCCAGGCCGACGTCGCGAAGCTCCAGGTATTCCTTCTCCATGACGACATCCGGGTCACCGCTTTCCGAGTACAGGGCTCCTTCCGACGATACGTAGCCCCGTTCAATCACCCAGGACCCGTCGTCGGCTGCGGCGCGCGGCGCGTGGAGCGCGAGCAGGAGAAGGATTGCCAGTGCGGGGGGCCATCGGAATGGTCGATTCATCGGATTCTTATACCAGCTTTGGCGTGCGCTCGACAACGTCGACCTTGCTCTCCTCATCCAGGCCCCACCCGGTTTCTCTATGTCGGGCGCCGGCGAATCGGATGGCGTCTCCTCGCGCCAGCGTGAAAAAGGCCTTGATGCCGGCAGCGCGGCAGTCCCGCGATGCCGACAGAGTAAACCTGCCCAGCGAACCGCAGACGAGATAGCGGATGCGCCCGCTCTTGGACAGGAGCGGCTCGGAGACGACGCGATAGAGCCCGCCGTCAGGCGAAGGCGAGGCTTCGGAAGGTCCCGGTGGAACGGGCTTCTCTTTCCGCAGCAGGAACCATGCCATCTTCAAAGTTTCACGGCCGATGCGCGCCGCGTGGGCCAGGCGCACCATCTCGGCCGGGGGCCGCCAGTCGAACTCTCCATGGCACGTGCCATCCGGCAGAGCCGGACAGGCCTGCTGCCAGATGCAGGGCATTTCGACGGAAAAGCCTGACTGCACGAGGCCGTCACGCACGCGGATCGCCTCCTGCGCAGTGGACTTCAGCGCCGGCTCCATGATCAGGATTCTCCCGCCCGCTGCAAGCTGGCCGCCGAGTTTCTTCACCAGCGTGATGCGCAGCTCGATTCGATCGGGATGCCCCGACCACAGCTCGTTCAGAGTATGCCCCAGCGCGACCATGTCGAACGGGCCCCGCGGGAGCCCGGTGCTCTTCATGGCATCCCATTGCCGGGTTGCAAGCTGGCGGCCGCGCTCCGCCGCAATGCGCCGGGCAATGGCGAGCGCCGCCGCGCTTCTGTCGCACGCGGTGACCTCCCCGGCTCCCGAATCCAGCAGGGCAAGAGAGACGGGCCCCGGTCCTGCGCCGAGGTCGAGGACGCTGCCGAGCGCCGACCCGGGGTGCGCATGACGAAGCATCGCGAGGCAGAGAAGCGCCTGCGCGTAGGAGATGGGCCAGAAATGCAGGAGGTACGCGCCAAGGAGAGCGGGGTCGCTGAGGTATCGTTCACCCGCCAGGACCCGCTCCCGGGTGAATCCGTGAGAGAGCTCCCGTACCTTTCGAGAGACAGTGTACAGTTCCTCGCGGGAAAGGAACGGGTCTCCCCGCGGGCGGCTGCCGGGGGTTCGCGCGGCGCTCGATCTCCATACGGTGAGCAGCGTGTCGTACAGGTCGTGGGGAAGCTCGAGGCGCGACGTGCACCAGAAATAGCCGCGGGCACCCTCCCTGTCAAGGGCGGCTGCCGGGGCGGTGGCCGCGAATCCCCCCTCATCCGCCCGGAAGCATCATGATCTTGTACCCGTGATCGCGGGCCCACAGGCCGGCCGCCTGGGCGATCTTCGCGTTGGATGAGTTGAGAAACCGGTTCACCATGTCCTGGCCGCCCGCGCGCTGCATCGCCGCGATGAGGAGCCAGGCATTCTTCGCCGGATCTTTCAGCAGCTTCTCGTAGTCACCGGCCGCCTGCTCGGGATCCGTTCCCAGAAGCTCCGCCGAGGCTGCCCGCGAGGAATCGGTGTCCACGATCTCCAGCGCCCAGGCGCACGACCCTCTGACGTCCTTGTCGCGGGACGCTCTGCCGATCTCCGCGATCCGCGGAGCGACCTCAGGCCCCAGGCCGCCTGCCGTGAAGGCGAGCCAGATCCTGGCCGCTTCGTTCTTTCCCTCCAGGAGCCCCAGCACCGGGGTCCGGCCGGGCTCACCGATCTTCCTCAAGGCGGTCAACCCGATGAAGGTGGCGTCTTCCGACCGCTCGACCGCGATGAACCGGGCGATGGCGGGCGCAGCGCGCTCCACCTTCAGGTCACCGAGAGCCATCACGGCAATCGACCTGGTGCTGCTGTTCGCGCTCTTCAGCGCGGCGAGGAGCGGCTCGACACCGGGGTCCCCGATGGCCTCGAACGTCCCCGCGACGCCGCGCGCCCTGTCGGAATCCGGCCGGACGTCCTTCATCGATGCGACGAGCGGCGGCAGCGCCACACTGCCCAGGCCGGCGATCAGTTTCTGCGCGCTTTCCACTGAGCCTTCTTCATCGAGCGCGACCAGAAGGACGGGAAGCGCCTTTTCTCCTGCTGCGCTCAGTGCGTCCCAGTCTCCCTGCGCAAGGGCGGCAGACAATTTCTCTCCATCGGTGGACGGGCTCCAATCCAGCGTCTTCAACGCGGTCCACGCGGAGGAGCGCACCCGCCATTCCTGGTCCCGCAGAAGCGGGGCGAGGCTCTTCGCAGCGCGCGGCTGCCCGAGCACGGCCAGGGCATGGCAGATCTCCTCCAGTCCCGACGGATCCGGCTGCTCGGTCCGGGCCGTGGGGATGGCAGCCATCAGGGCGTCGACTGCGGCGGGATCTCCGATGAGCCCGAGGGACCGGGCCGCCTCGTCACGGAAAGAAAAGCCCTTCTTGAGCGCGGCGATGAGGGGTTTGACGGCCTTACGGCTCTTCATGGCCCCCAGCCCCCGGATTGCCGCCCGTGTCGTTCCGAAGGAGTCGCTTTGGAGGCTGTCGATGAACAGCTTCTCGATGGCTGCTCCTCCGATGCGGGCGAGCGCGTCCGCGGCGTCGTCCTGCACCATGCCCATCTGGTCCCGAAATGCCGAGGTGAGCGCGCTCTGGGCCTTCGGACCCCCGATATCCCCCAGGGTCTTGCAGGCAGCCTGCATCGCCAGAAAGTCCTCCGACTTCATGGCAGCGATCGCGTCATCAAGCTCATCTGCAAAGAGGGGAGGGCTCAAGAGAATTGCACCGGAAATCATGAGAACAATTCTTATTTTCACTTTCACGCATGATAGCAGAGAATCCGGGGCGTGCCCATAGTATATTGGTCCATCATGGCAGAGCAGATCAGGTTCCTGAAAGTGCGGGCGACGAATACGCCGCTCACTTGAAGGAGGAAATGTCCCAGGAGGAATGTCGGTGATCGTTTCCAGGTTCTTCTTCCTGCTGGTGGCAGCCCTCGGTCTAGTCGCGGTCCGCGTGCTCGCCGATGGGACGCAGGCCGCCCGTCCGCGTCCCGTCGTGGCAGTTGTCCTGTCGGGCGGCGCGGCGCTCGGATTCGCCCACGTGGGCGTCCTCAAGGCGATCGAGGCGGCGGGAATTCCCGTCGATATCGTGGTCGGCACGAGCATGGGCGCCATCGTTGGGGGGTTGTATGCGGCTGGCTACTCGCCCTCCGACATGGAGCGGATCAGCCGGAGAGTCGACTGGCAGGTCGCGTTCGACGAGGCGCTTGCGGACTCTCCCTACAGCTTCCGCGAGAGGGAAGTCTCGCGGCGGTATCCCTTCACGGTCGGCTTCAACTCCGGGGGGCTCTGGACGGACAAAGGTCTTTTCGGCGCACAGTCGATCACCACGCTGCTGGAGCTGCTGACCCTGAACGTATCGACCATTGGCGACTTTGACCTGCTGCCGCGCCGCTTCCGCGCCGTCGCGGCGGACATCGTGACCGGCGAGCAGGTTGTCCTGAGTCGGGGAAATCTCGCCGACGCGATGAGGGCGAGCGCGACGATCCCCCTCCTCTTCACGCCGTTCATGCTTGACGGGCATGCCCTTGTGGACGGCGGAATCGTCAACCGTCTGCCGACCGACATCGCGCGCGACATGGGCGCCGACATCATCATTGCCGTCGAGGTGGGGGAGAGCCCGGGCCGCACAGCCGGGGATCTGCGCACGATGGTCGACATGTTCGGACAGGTGAGCAGGGTCCTCATCGAGCAGAATACGGCTCCACGGCGGGCGCTGGCGGACCTGGTGATCAGTCCCGACCTGACAGGCTTCCAGAGAACGGATTTCCATCGGGCGCCGGGGATCATCAGACTGGGGGAGGTGGAGGCGCGACGGTACTCAAAGGATCTGGAGGCAATCGCCCGAAGAATCGCCGCGACCCGGCCCCTGGAGCCGGAGGGAGATCGCGTGGGGCCGTATCTGGTCTCCTCCACACCGCCGGTTGCCCAGACACTTCTGATCCAGGGAGCCTCCGCCGAAAACGAACAGGTTGTCCACAGGGTATTCTCGCCCCTGCTGAATGCACCCCTTGCTCCGGAGCGTCTCAAGGCGGCGATGAATGAGGCATATGTTTCCGGCAGGTTCGAGGAGGTCCGCGCCGGCGTCTCCTCAAGCGACGGGGTGACCAGCCTCGTCGTCAGCACGGTTCCAGTCGCGCCGGCAAAGGCGGCCGCCCTGCTGGGGATCAGTTACGAGGGCGACGTGTCCCAGATGTTTGCCAACTCGCTGGTCATCAGTCCGGGGATCATGATTCGTGATCTCACCGGAAAGGGCTCCCAGTTCATTGTCGATGCTCACCTCGTGGACACCACCGGCGGCGGAATCGAATACTTCCAGCCGGTGGGGGGCGGCCTCTTCGTGGACGGGTATGCCAGCTATCTCTACGACAAGGATATCTTCCTCCAGAACGACAGTGCGCAGGTGGGCCGGGTGGAGCGTGGTCCCACGGCGGGGGCCTGGACGGGCGTCGTGCTCGGCCAGACCGGTGAAGTGAAAGCAGGTCTTGCCTGGAGCGCCCAGCACTACCTCGACGCGGCGCACCCGGTTGCCGTGGACTCCACCGCGTCGGTTGCTCGGTTTCTCTTCGCAATTGACACGCGGCCGGCCCGGGTATTCCCCGTGCGCGGGTTCGGTCTCGGCCTCGGTTACGACCAGGCCCTGCCCGCTCTGGGCGGGAGCGAGGAATACAAGAAGCTCTCTCTGGACGCCGCCGCGGCGATTCAACTGTTCCGCGGCTTCACCCTTGGGCTCACGCTTTCAGGAGGCACCGACTTCACTCTTACCGGTACTTCCCCGGGCGCCCTTGGGCCTGCCGAGGCCTTCAGCCTCCGCACGGAATCACAGTTCCGCGGCTACCAGGAATGGGACGTGCGGGGATCGCACAAGCTGGCCGCCGGCGTGGACCTCCAGCTCCGGCTGCCCAGGATCAACAAGCTGATGGGCACGGACTTCTACGTCCTGGGCAATTTTAGCGCAGGCAACTGCTGGACCGATTTGCCGCAGACCACCCAGGCCCTTTCCCTCCGCTATGGAGCAAGCCTTGGACTGGCCGCGCGCATCCAGCGGAATTTTGCTGTGGCCGCCCGGCTGTGCTACGTCGATACGGGCCGGCTGCAGCTCTCGGTTGACGTGGGACCGATCACCGTGAATGACGTTGCCGGACCGCTGCAATGAGCCTGCATCGCGGCGGGGTTAGGCGCTGAGCCCCGATCCGCTGTATCCGAACAGCCGCCGCTCCTTGATCAGCCGCGCCACCACCTCCGGAACGTGAGGTTCCCAGGAGCCTTTCCCGGTCCGGATCATGACAAGGACGTCGCGCGGGAGAACGCCCGAGTCGAATCCGGGGCCGGGATCGATCGCGACGACCCGGCCGTTCTCCCTGAGGTGCGCGTACAGGTGGGAGAGCTGTCCGGGGACCGTGAAGTTCTCCGCGGTGACTGTCACCCCGGTCTTCATGATTCGCAGGGGATAGACGTAGAGCCTCACCGGCCCACCCATCAGACGGCCAAGGGCTTCGAGGATTCCGCCTTCCAGGTCCTCGTAGTGCTTCTCCTCGAAGATCTGCGCAAGAGTCGGCACGCCGAGGACCATTCCGATCTTGTTCTTGGTGTAGCGGCGCAGGTAGCTGGTCACGTTGTGGAAGCGCGAATAGTTGGAGATCATCACCGTCCGGCCCAGCTCCCGCAGGGTGTCCATGCGCGCCAGGAAATCGGCGTGGTCCACCCGCTCGTCCAGGGCCATCAGGTTGCGAAGCGTCATCTCCATGAGCGCCACGGGTTCCCGGTTGTCCTCTCCCGGATCGGCGCGCATGCGCGCCAGGGCCTGGTCGAGCATGTCCAGGGTCACCCGGGTGATCGGTCGGAAGCTTCCGCGCTCGATGAGTACCGGCATCCCGTGGAGGAGCTCGGCGGGCTCCACCACCTCCCCGTCCGGCGCGAACAGCGCCGCGTTGGTCAGTCGCTGCTGCACCAGCTGCAGGCTCATGAGCCTGTTGTCCAGCGCTTCGAAGGCTTTGCCGGAGAACTTGATCATGTCCACTTCCATCCGGTCGCGGGTGAGGCCGTCCATGAGGGACCCGATCAACGCCTCCGGTTTCTGATAGTCGTAGAAGGCGGCATGGATGAGGTTCACCCCGAGCATCCCGAGAGCCTCCTGCTGCCGCGCATTCTCCAGGTCCCACATGCGCGCATGGATGATTATCTGGGACGGCCGGCCGTGCGATTCCGTCTGGAACCTGATCCCCAGCCAGCCCTGCCCTTCCTCCGCGCGGGTCCAGCTCTTCGCGGCCACCGTGTCGGCAAATACGAAGAACTTGGTCGTCGCTCCCCGGGAGGAATCCAGGCGCTGCAGGAGCAGGGACCACTCGTGGTCGAGCATGGCCTGCAGGCGCTGCCTGCTCACGTACCGCTTCGCGGCCCCGTACACCGCATCGGAGACGGCCATATCGTAGGCGGACATCGTCTTGGCCACGGTGCCGGCCGCTCCTCCCACGTGGAAGAACCACCGGGCAACTTCCTGGCCTGCGCCGATTTCCGCGAACGTCCCATAACGAGCCCCGTCGATGTTGATCCGCAGAGCCTTGTCGTGGGTGCTCCGCACACCGTTTTCCATGAGGAAAGTATGCACCAGCGGGCGGCGGACGGCCAGCGCGGGCCGCCGCCGCCAAGCGACGGCCGGGCTTGACGAGCCACGGGGCGGTCCTATCATGAGCCGCAGGGAGGACGTCACGTGAAGACGAACGTCGGAAGCGGGGACAGGGGAATGACCAGTCTCCTGAGCGGGGAGCGGGTCCCGAAGAGCAACGAGCGGATCGAGGCCTGCGGCGAGCTGGACGAGCTGGCCTCTGTCCTGGGCGCCCTTGCCGCCTCTCTCAGCGAACGGCAGGCGGAGGCGATCGGAGAGATCCGGCAGATCCAGGGGGAGCTCCTGCACATCGGCGCGAGGCTTGCCACGACACCGGGCTCTCCGACCCTCGATATGCTGCGGGTGCCGTCGGCCGGCCCGGTCGAAGCCATGGAGCGCGCGATCGAGCGGATGGAAAAGAGCCTTCCGCCGCTTCAGGGCTTCATCCTGCCCGGCGGCCATCCCTCCGCCGCGTGGGCGCACGTAGCGAGGACCGTGGCGCGCCGCGCGGAGCGCCGGGTGGCGGCGGTCGCGGCTATGATTCCGGGAGGACCGCCAGGAGACAAGCCGGGAGTCACGCCGGGAGGCGACTTGCCGTTCCTCAATCGGCTCTCCACATACCTCTATGTCCTTGCGCGCCGCTGCAATCAAGAGCAGGGCATCTCCGAAACGCTGTGGAAGGCCTGAACCCGGACAAGGAGCGCCGGCACACGGGCCGGCTTCTCAGCCGCGCGCAACTGTCGGACTGGGCATTCGAGGTCGAGTTGGAGCGGCCGGTGGGGTTCATGTTCTCCGCAGGCCAGAGTATCCGGCTCTTCGTCAGGGGCCAGGGCAGGGACTACTCGATCGCGAGCGGGCCCTCCGGCACAACCCTTTCCTTCTGTGTCCGCATGGTCGAAGGAGGGAGCGTTTCCCCGGTTCTCGCAGGCGCGCCCGTCGGCACCCCGTTTTCATTCTCCGGCCCGCACGGGGTGTTTACCCTCAGGGATTCGCCCCGCCCGGTCGTGTGGGCGGCCACGGGAGTCGGGGTTGCGCCGTTTCTCTCCATGGTACGTGTCGGTGCGGCCGGATTCACCTTGCTTCACGGCGTTCGCCAGCTTGGGGATCTCTTCCACAGGGAAGAGTTTGAGGCTGCTGCCGCCCGCTATGTTCCGTGTTTGTCGCAAGTGCCTGCTGCCGGCTGCTTCCCGGGCAGGGTCACGGCATGGGCCGCGGAAAGCCTCGGGCCCGGAAGATATGACTTCTATCTCTGCGGAAACAGGCAGATGGTCAGAGATTTCATCCTCCTTGCCGACGATCGGTTTCCCGGGTCCCGCGTCTACACGGAGATCTTCTTCTAACGGGCCGCGCGGGGCGTTGGATGGCCTGCCTTTGACAATGGGATTTGTAGTCAGTTCCTGACAACTTCCTGTAATGCACTGTCGCATACGACCAGGATTCTACGTCGCCTGGCTCCGTTTTTTTGACGCCAGCCTCCCGCCCTCGTTACATTCGAATCCTGAATCGTAACCTGAAAGGGGAGATACCATGGCGCGTAACGAGGCCGGCAGAATGTCACCCACGGCACGGGGTACCGTGCCTGCGGTGACGGCGGTTTTCGACGATCTTCTGAGGGAAGAGAGAGAGTTTCCTCCTTCTCCAAAGTTCAAGGAAAGGGCCGTCGTGAGCGACCGCTGCATCTACGACTCCGCGGCGAAGGACCCAGAAAAGTTCTGGGAGAGCGAGGCAAAATCCCTCCACTGGTTCCAGCCGTGGAGCAAGGTGCTTGACTGGGCTCCCCCGCACGCTCGCTGGTTCGTGGGCGGCACCACGAACATCACCTATAACGCGATCGACCGGCACCTCGACGGCCCCCGCCGCAACAAGGCCGCCATCATCTGGGAAGGGGAGAACGGGGACATCCGCACCCTCACATACCTGCAGCTGCACCGCGAGGTCTGCAAATTCGCCAACTGCCTGAAGGACCTCGGAGTGGGCAAGGGCGACCGGGTCGCGATCTACATGCCGCTCCTCCTGGAGACGGCAGTGGCGATGCTGGCATGTGCCCGGATCGGCGCGATCCACAACGTCGTCTTCGGGGGCTTCTCTCCTGATGCGCTCGCCGACCGGATCAACGACTCGGGCTGCACCGTCCTGGTCAGGGCCGACGGCGGATGGCGCCGCGGCACCGTCGTGCCGCTGAAGCACAACGCCGACCGCGCCCTGGAGACTTGCCCGACGGTGAAGCACGTGGTCATCGTCAAAAACCTCCCCGGCGAGCCGCACCTCATCCATATCATGGAGGGCCGAGACCGCTGGTATCAACGCATGATGGACCACCAGAAGGCCGAGTGTCCCGCGGTGCCGATGGATTCCGAGGACACCCTGTTCATCCTCTTTACTTCCGGCACCACGGGAAAGCCGAAAGGAATCGTGCATTCCGTAGGCGGTTACGCGGTCGGCGTGCACAGCACCTCACGATACGTCTTCGATCTCCGTGACGAGGACATCTTCTGGTGCACCGCGGACGTGGGCTGGGTGACAGGTCACAGTTACGTGGTCTACGGGCCGCTGTGTGCCGGTGCCACTGTTCTCCTGTACGAGGGTGCGCCGGATTTCCCCGAGAGGGACCGCTACTGGGAGATGATCGACAGGCACAGGGTCTCAGTATTCTACACCGCGCCCACGGCCATCCGCGCGTTCATGAAGTGGGGCGACGAGCTTCCGGCCCGGCACGACCTGACCAGCCTGAGACTCCTGGGCACCGTCGGCGAACCGATCAACCCCGAAGCCTGGATGTGGTACCACACGCACATCGGCGCGGAGCGGTGCCCGGTGGTGGACACCTGGTGGCAGACAGAGACCGGGGCGATCATGATCACAGGACTTCCCGGGGTCTCCACGATGAAGCCGGGCTTTGCCGGCACGGCTCTGCCGGGCATCTCGGCGACGGTGCTCGACGAATCGGGCAGGGAGGTGAAGGAGGGCAGCGGCCTGCTCGCCATCACCCGTCCCTGGCCGTCGATGCTGCGCACCTTGTGGGGGGACGACGAGCGCTACGTGAGCACATACTTCTCGCGCTGGGACGCGAAAACCTATTTTCCGGGAGACGGCGCGAAGCGCGACAAGGCGGGAAACTTCATGATCCTCGGCAGGGTGGACGACGTGCTCAACGTCTCGGCGCACCGCATCGGGACGATGGAAGTCGAATCCGCGCTCGTGGACCATCCTGCTGTGGCGGAAGCCGCCGTGGTCGGCAGGAGCCATGAGATGAAAGGCCAGGCCATCGTCGCCTTCGTGAGCCTGAAAAACGGCCAGGTGCCCGGCGGCTCGATCGTGCAGGACCTCAAGCAGCACGTGGTGAAGAAGATCGGTGCGCTTGCCCGACCCGAGGAGATCCTCTTCACGAAGGACCTTCCCAAGACCCGGTCGGGAAAGATCATGCGCCGGCTTCTCCGCGACATCGCCGAGGGTCGGGCGCTGGGAGATGTGACGACGCTCGCGGATCCTGCCGTGGTGGCCGCGCTGCGGGAAGAGTACGAGGAGAAATACGGAGGGTAGTGCGTCGCTCTGCGACGCTTGGCCCCCGTTCTCGCGGCAGAGGCACGCTGTGGCGTGCGGGCGCCGGTCGTATGGCGGCTGCAAGCGGACCTATTGCCGGGGCGGTGAGCCGTATCCATCATATACGGATCGCAGATGCGGCTCCTGCGGAAGGAGGGGGAATGGCAAAGCAGTCGTTCGAGGACCGTGTGGCGACGATCATCGACGCAGTCAAGAAGGCCTCACCGAGAGACTCCTCGATAGGGATAGGTCGAACACGCAATGATGACGGGCTCGATCTGCTGGTGGATGCGATTGAAGACCTCCTGCGGCGATCGCGCGAAAGCGTGACGTCCTTCCAAAGCGCTCAGGAAGCCATGCTGAAGCTTCAGATCACCGGTGATAAGGGGGTGGAGGAGGAGCTCACTCGGGAGCACATTCTCCTGATGGAAGCACTGGAAGAGAACATACCCGATACGATCTATTTCAAGGATGCACAGGGCCGTTTTATCAACCTCTGCAAGGCCCATGTAAGGGCATTCAATCTGGTAAACAAGAGAGAAGTGATCGGCAAGACGGACTTCGATTTCTTCACAGACGAACACGCGCGAGCCGCGTTTGAAGACGAGCAAAAAATCATCCGCACCGGCGAGCCCATCATCAACAAGGAAGAGAAGGAGACGTGGCCCGATCGCCCCGCCACATGGGTCCTGACTACGAAAATGCCCCTCCGCGACCAGCAAGGGGCCATCGTAGGGACGTTCGGCATTTCCCGCAACATCACCGAGCGCAAAAGCGCGGAAGAAGCGTTGAGGAAAAGCGAAGAGCGCTACCGGTTGCTCTTCAACAGCATCAACGATGCGGTTTTTGTCCACGAGCTCACGGCGGAGGGGCTGCCGGGCAAAATCATTGAAGTAAATGATGTTGCGTGCGAACGATTGGGCTATACCCGAGATGAGTTGCTCCGGATGGGCCCCCTCGACATCGTCGCCCCCGAAAGTGCGGCGATCGCGCCGGAGATCATGGTTCGATTGAAAGCAGAAAAGTACGCAGTCTGGGAAGGCATCTATGTCAGTAAAGCGGGGCTGAGGATTCCTGTGGAAATCAGTCACCACCTTTTTGACATGGCGGGCGAGGCAACAATCCTCGCCACTGTCAGGGACATTACCGGCCGAAAGCAGCTCGAAGACAACCTCGAAAGGGAAAAGACACTGCTGTTGACCCTGATCAACAATCTGCCGGACCATGTCTCGGTGAAGGACACGGAGAGCCGCGTCCTGATCACGAACACGGCAAATGCTCACGTCATGGGCCTGGAAAGGGCGCAAGACGCTGTCGGGAAGACCGATCTCGATTTCTATCCACCCTCGGAGGCCGCGCGATACCTTGCCGATGAACGGACCGTTCTCCAGACCGGAACCGCCTTGATCAACAAGGAGGAAGAATCCATTGATCCGCAGGGCCACAGGCGCTGGACACTGACAACCAAGGTGCCACTCAGTGATGCCCAGGGAAGAGTCACAGGAGTCGTCTGCACAGGACGCGACATCACCGAGCGCAAACAGGCGGAGGAGCGCATCCAGGATCTTGCCCGGCTTCCCGATGAGGATCCGAACCCCCTCATGCGCATTTCACTGGATGGCTGCATCCTCTATACGAACCATTCCAGCCGATCGCTCCTGGCATCCTGGGCGGGGGCGCAGGGAGGCGGGATACCCTCCGAACACATGCCGGAGCTTCTTCAGGCATGGGCATCGGGCGAAAAACGGAAGATCGAGGTGCGTGAAGGCAAGAACGTATTTGAGCTCATGATCGCCCCCATCCTCAGCCGCGGATACATCAATCTCTACGGGAGAGACGTCACCGAAGAGAAATCCCTTGCCGAAAAGTTGCTGCAGGCACAAAAGATGGAAGCCGTCGGACGACTTGCGGGCGGCATTGCCCACGACTTCAACAACCTCCTCACGGTCATCGGCGGCTACTGCGCGCTTGTGCAGGAGGAATTGCTCGAGGGAAGCCCTGTGAGGGCGCAGATCGACGAGATTGCCAGGGCGACGAAACAGGCGATCACTCTCACGACCCAGCTTCTCGCGTTCAGTAGGAAGCAAGTTCTGATACCGCAGGTCATCAACCCGAACGGCCTTGTGAGGGCTGCGGAGAACATTTTTGCGCGACTCGTCGGAGAGGACATCGAGCTCAGGACGTTCCTTCAACCAGAGGCGGGGAACATCAAGGCAGACCCGGGGCAGATCGAGCAGGTGCTCATGAATCTTGTTGCCAATGCCCGGGATGCCATGCCAGAAGGTGGAAAACTGACGATCGAGACATCCAATCGGATCCTGGACGATGGGTACGTTGTGGAGCACCCGGGCGCAAAGTCCGGTGAGTTTGTGCGTATTGCTGTAAGCGACACGGGCCACGGCATGGATCGAGAAGTGCTTTCACATCTATTCGAGCCGTTCTTCACCACGAAAGAGCAGGGGAAAGGGACTGGGCTGGGGCTTTCAACAGTGTACGGGATCGTCAAGCAGAGCGATGGCTATATCACCTGCGACAGCGAGCTGGGCACGGGAACGACCTTCGCAATCTATCTCCCACGCACTACCGAGGTCCGCGACCGGGCGACCGCTCCCAACGGAGGGATTGCGGCCTTGCATGGCAGTGAGACGATTCTCCTTGTGGAAGACGACGAGATGGTGCGACGCTACACACGCCGCGTGCTCGAGAACAGCGGGTACACGGTAATCGCGGCCTCGGGAGGCAGGGAAGCCCTGGCAGCGATGGAATCGCAGCAACGCGAGGTCGTCCTTCTGGTGACCGACGTCGTGATGCCCTACATGGGTGGGAAGGAGCTGGCACAAGTACTCCTGCGTACGGACCCGAGATTGAAGGTTCTTTTTGTGTCAGGGTACACGGGAAGCGCAATCACACATCACGGGATGCTCGACCCGGCCATCGATTTCATGCAAAAGCCCTTCGACGCCCAGGAGTTCCTGGCGAAGATCCGAGAGATCCTGAATAGGCAGTAGAGATCGCGTTTCGGGGAGGAACAAATATCAATGCCTTGGGACCTTCGACTGATACCCGTGGCTCACCTATCTTTCCATTCTCCCGATGAGAGCCGATTATCAGGAAATGGGTTCGCGCGAAGAGGGGCCTGCCTCGGTCGCTTCATGCAGTGTTGTGGCGGAAAGTTCGAGCCGGCGCCGTATTGCATGTCACCTGTTGAGCGCGATTCGGAAATGACGGGACCCCTGCGACATGCACATACATGCTCTTCGCCGACCGAAAACACGCAGGCTATCCTTCGTGCTTGTGGGGCTTGATCGGCTTGATCCAGATCCTGCCCGGAACCTTTCGGGCACGGCCGAAGTAGGAGAGGAAGGATCGTATGATGCGTGCGCGCACGAGCGCACTCGTGCGCCGTCGCGCTTCAAGCCCGATCTCCTCCTCGATCCGGGCCGCCTTCGGGCCGGCGATCCGGGCATAGACGACCATGCGCTTTTCCCTGGGCAGGGTGGCCAGGGCCACTGCGCACACCTTGTCGGGCATGCGCATCAGCGTGTTCTGCAGCAGGGCACCGTCCGCAGAAGAAACCGCATCCCATACCGCGCCTGCCGGCGTCTGTTTCACACTACATCGTCCTTTTGAAAAAGCTCACCATCTGATTATAGGCGTCGTCGGCCTTGTCGGTCTTCCACAGCTGTCCATTCTGTACCATGAACCCGTGGGGAAGGCCCTGGTACACTTTCAATTCGAAGTACTTGCCGGCGCCCTGCAGGGCGGAGGCGTACTGGAAGATCCCCGCGATCGGGCTGGCCTGGTCTGCGCTCCCGTGGATCATCAGGAGTGGGTGCTGGAGCTGGGGGATCTCGTCGATGGGCTTCACGGGCTGCGCGGCGGAGCCGCCCGCGTTGGGGAAGCCGTACCACGCGACGCCCGCCGCGAAATCGGAGACGGTGGGCAGGAGGAGCATGGTGTATCTCCCGCCGGCGCAGAATCCGGTGAGGCCCAGCCTCGCGGGATCCACGTCGTTTCGCGCCTTCAGCACGGCAACGGCGTCACGCACGATCTGCTCCACCACGGCGTCGCTGGGGCTTTTCTCGAATGTCTGCCAGCCCACCGCGAAGACGACGAACCCGTCCGCGGCGAACTTGTCGACCAGGTCTTTGTAGCCCTGTTCCAGCCCGTTGAACGAATGGATGAGAACGATGCCCGGTTTTCGCCCGGGCCCGGGCGCAGCCGAGAGGTACGAGGCGTACGCCTTTCCTCCGCTCATGACAGAAATCGTCTGGCCGTTGTTCTCCGCGAAGGCCGGGGCGGCGAGTGCTGCCAGAACTGCAATCCCGAGAATGCGCGCGGTGAGTTTCATGCTCAGAAGATACAAAAACCCGACGCCCGTAGTCGCTCCACGGCAATGGACAATGGCGGGCGTTTTCGCTATCGTGGATGGACCGTAGACACACACCGTGTTATCTTCTTGTAGGCACCGGCGTGTGTGATACATTAAGGACTGAAAAAACATCGAAATGCAGCCGGAGGCCTCAATGCCAGATGTGAGCAGCACGGTCGGTATCAGCGATATCGGTCTGTACGTGCCCCAGCCCGCCATCGACCTGGAAAACCTCGTGGAGCGCCGCGTCCGCCTCAACCCGCGGCTGGACCGCCACCTGGAACGCGCCTGCCGTGTCACCGGTCAGAAGGCGATCAGGTTCCCCGAGGTCTGGGAGGACAGCGCAACGCTGGCCGCCTCCGCCGTCCGAATGCTCTTCCGCCAGAACCCCGGAATCGACTTGAAAAACGTGCGCCACCTCGCGGTGGGCACGGAGACAGGCGTGGACCACTCGAAGCCGGTATCGGCGTACGTGCAAGGCATGCTCCAACGCGCCGGCATCGAGCTGCCCAGCTCGCTGTCCAGCTTCCAGGTCCAGCACGCCTGCGCCGGCGGCACAATGGCCCTCCTGAGCGTGGCCGCGATGCTTGCTTCGGGCGGCAGGTCCGGCGACTCCGGAATCGTCGTGAGCACGGACGTCGCGCGCTACGAAACGGAATCAACAGCGGAGATCACGCAAGGGGCTGGTGCCGTCGCCCTGCACGTGCAGGGCTCTCCCCGGCTGCTCGAGCTGGACCTCGCCACCGCGGGCTATTACTCCGCGGACGTGGACGATTTCTTCCGTCCGCTCGGCTCGATCACGGCGCGGGTGAACGGCAGCTACTCCATGCGCTGCTACTGGGAGAGCCTCGAAGCGGCTCTCCTGGATTTCTGCGCCCGCTCAGGTGTTCGGCCGGAGCATGCGTTGCTGGACACCGATTACTTCGTCCTCCATACCCCGTTCCGCAACATGCCGGAAAGCGCAATGGAGAAGCTCTTCGAAAAGGTGCTCGGGTACGACGCGCGAAAGACACGCGGCGTCCTGGCGGAGAAAAGCTTCGCGGCGGCGGTCGACCCCCTCGCGCGGATCGGCAACCTGTACGCCGGCTCGCTCACCGCCGCGCTCGCATTCCTCCTGGACGACCGGTTCCGCGCGCTGGGCAGCGGGATCGCCGGAAAGAAGATCCTCCTCGCCTCGTACGGCTCGGGCAACACCATGGTGGTCCTGCAGGCGCGCATCGCCCCGCCGGCCGCGGAGGTCATCTCCCGGTGGCGGCTGGACACCGTCTTCAGCTCGGCGCGCACCGCGAGCTTCGAAGAGTACGAGGCATGGGCGGCCGGCCCCGTGCAGCCCGAGCTGCACGCTCGGCTCATGGAAAACGCCGTTGTTCCGCCGGAGACCTTCCTGCTCTCCGGCATACGCAAGGATGGATATCGTGAGTACGAGTTCAGGGCGGCACAGGGGATCGCGGACCGGGGCGAGGAAAGAGAAGCACCTGACGATCTGCACGGACCCGTCGCGGTTCCGGGTTGAGGGGGGAGGAGCTGGTTTCGACGGCGTGCGCTTTGCGCACGATGCCCTGCCCGAGATCGCCGAGCACGATCTGGACCCCTCCGAGACGTTCCTTGGCGCGAGAGTTTCACTGCCCTTCTTCATCTCCTGCATGACCGGGGGATCCGAGGGGGGCTTCAAGGCCAACCGCGAGCTCGCCGCGGCGGCACAGGAGCTCGGCATCCCCGTCGGCCTGGGCTCCATACGCGTGCTCATCGAAAACCCCGGTCTCTTCCCGCACTTCCACGTCAAGCCGCTGGCTCCGGACGTGCCGGTCCTGGCGAACATCAGCGCGGTGCAGGTGCGCGACGGCGACATGCCCACGCTCCTCTCCTTCGTCCAGCGGCTGGAGGTCCAGGCGCTCGTGGTGCACCTGAACGCAGGCCAGGAGCTCTTCCAGCCCGAAGGGGACAGGGACTTTCGGGGGCTGAAACAGGCAATCGCGCGGTTGTGCGAGGAATGCCCGCTGCCGGTGATCGTGAAGGAGACCGGCTTCGGGATCGTGCCCACCCTGGTCCGGGAGCTTCTCGGCGCCGGCGCGGCGTACGTCGATCTGGCCGGTGCGGGCGGCACAAACTGGATCACCGTCGAATCCTACCGGCTTTCGAAGCAGGAGCGCGAAGCGGCGGCGGAGTTCGCCGGTTGGGGTGTTCCCACCGCCGTGCTCCTCGCCGCATGCCGCACGGGACGGGGGCGGGTGCTCGCCTCGGGCGGCATCCGGACCGGCATGGATGCGGCAAAGGCGGTGGCCATGGGCGCCGTCCTCGCGGGCATGGCGCTCCCCGCGATCCGCGCGGTGACCGCCGGAGGCGCGGAGGGCGTGGTGAAATACTACCGGCGTCTGGAGAAAACTCTGCGCGCGGTCATGCTCCTCACCGGCTCGCGCACGACAGCCGACCTGCGCCGAGGCACCGTGTGGCTGGAGCCGGCACTGGCCGCCTCCGTGGAGTCCTTCGAACGCGCCGCGCGCGAGGATCCGCGCTGACTCAGGCCTGGATCACGCGCAGGGGTGAGGCGAGAACGATTCCTGCCCCGGCTGTCTCGGCCTCCAGCCGGGAGAGGATGAGGGTCGCGGCCGCCGCGTCCCGGGCAATTGCAAAGAACGCGCCGCCGCCGCCTGCGCCGCTCAGCTTTGCGCCGAGTGCTCCCGCGGCCCGGGCCGCCTTCAGCAGCCGATCCAGATCCGGCGTGCTCAGACCCAGCCCGCGAAGCTGATCCATTGCCCTGTCGGCGAGAACCCCGAGAGCTTCATCGATGCCTCCCGCATTCGACAGCAGGATGTTGGAGGCATTGGCCGCAATTCCTCCCAGGGCGTCGATCGATGCGCGTGCCGCGCGGTCGCCGGACTTCACCCGTGCGGCAAGTCCGCCGACAAGGGCGGCGCATGCTGCGTCCCTCTGCACTGCACCCACGACCAGTCGCAGCAGGCGGCCGGAAACTCTCCGGTACTCGGGAAGTCCCGGGGGCCGGGGTCGGAGCACGCACGTTCCGCCAAGCAGGGAAAGGCCCGTGTCGACGCCCGACGGTGTGCCGTGAAAGAGACGCTCCGCGTCATGGGCGATTGTCCAGGCCCGCGTGGAGTCTCCCCCAGCGTCCTCCTCCTCGCCCGCCTGCGAAAGGGCGGCCCGGGCGAACGCCCCGCAGAGAGCGGCGGAGCTGCCGAAGCCCGCCTTCCGTGCCACGCCGGATTCGATCTCCACCGCCCGCCGGCCGCGCGCCGCAAGACCAGAAAGCGCGTCCTCCAACCGGGAAAGAATCGCGCTGACCCGCTCACGGTCCTCCAGCGGGATCGAGCCCAGGTCCCATTCCGGCAGGACCGCACCTAGGAGCCGCACGGTGGTGCCCTCGGGCAGGGACACGCCGACGGCCGGGTGTCCGTAGACCGCGGCATGCTCGCCGAACAGGATCAGCTTTCCGCGAGCCTGTCCTATTCCTCCCATGTCACACCCGTGTCTGCGCGCCGCACGAGGCGAAGACCCTCACGATCCGCCGGCACCGGCACACCGGGAGGAACAAGGCAGAGCCCCAGCTCGCTTCCCGCGCCGGTTGCCTTGCACCATAGCGGGTCGAGTCCCTGCGGGACGGGCATTTCGGCGGGGACCCTGATGGATCTGCCCAGCTCGATTCCCAGCTCCCTGCATGCTCCGAACCAAAGCAGAGCCTGGACATCGGAACCGGCCTGCACAAAAGACATGATGGCGTTGTTCGACTCCCGGAGGAAGTCCTGGGCAGCGGCGGAATTGCATTCCTTCCATTCCATGTAGCTGCGGACGGCGTCGGCGGTGGAAACGGGTGCCGGGCCTGCAAAAAGGAGGACTCGAGGGTCTGCGGGCAGAGTGCACGGGTCCCATCCCGGGTCTGCGCCCCCGCGGAAGAGACCACACCCTCCATGGAATGAAGTCATGACATCGTACCCGCTGCCTCTCCCACCCTGGGCGCGCCGATGTGCCTGCAACGCCAGAAGCGGGGCTTCCCCGCGCGCGGCAGAACCCTCTCCTGCCGAGTGGAGGAGACCGCACACAAGCGCCACGCTCACCGCAGCGCTCGAGCCCAGGCCGGCCTTCCTCCCGTCGGGAGAGAAGAAATCAGAGGAATCGAGATGTATCTTCGCCTCGCACGACCTGCCGAGCCGCTCCGTCACGGCGTCGACCGCCGCATCGATGAGCAGGCTCTCACCCCGGCGCTCCGGCGTCCAGGAGATCGTGCGGCCGGCCCACATCGCCTCGATGAGGAGGCTCTCAGCAGGGGAAGCCTCGAGCCGCACCCGCGTGTCGACGGCCATCGCGACGCCCAGCCCCCCTTCCTCCAGCACCGCGTACTCGCCGAGCAGGAGGATGTTGCCGGGCACCGTGAGGCGCACCGGGTTCACGGGCATTCGGGCCCGTACTGCAGCCCCGGACCGGGCCGGCAGAGGAGGGTCTGGATGCCGCTGCCGAGGGAGCCCACGCGGCTGACGATGGCATCCACGTCGTTCGCGAGGCAGAGGATCTTCACCTGGGGACCCGCATCGATCGTTTCCCAGGCACCGACCCCCGCTGCCCTCATCGCCGCGCAGGCGTGGATCACTGCCACGGTCGCGGGCAGCCAGTACAGCAGGGGGGGCTGGGCGCCCAGGATGGCGCCGTGCATGAGGCTGTAGCTGCGGCGTGCGGTTTCTCCCAGGAGCTCCAGGTCCCGTGTCTCCAGCGCGCGCAGAGCCTCGGGAAGAAGCTCCGCGGACTCCTTGATCCAGGAGAAATAGTACGGCGAGCTCGCGCGTGTCTCCTCCATGGCACGCCGGGAGGGCACGGGCTTGGGCGCACGGTGCGTGACGGCGACGACGATGCGGAGGTCCGGCCAGTGATCGGGCCCGCAGATCTGCCGGGCCCTGCGCGCGCCGGCGGGAAGGAGCACGAAGCCGCCGAACACGGAGCGGGCGGCGGATGCCGAACCTGCCCGCGCGATCGCGGAGAGATCGGCCGGCGAGGGAGTGCAGCCGGCGGCCCGGGCGCACGCCCCCGTGAGCGCGGCGAACCCCGATGACGAGCTTGCCAGCCCCGCGGAGGTGGGGAAGCTGTTCGTGCTGGCCGCCCGGAACCGCGCCGTGATCCCGAGGGTGTGCCGCAGGGTGTCGAAGAAAAACGAATAGCGTGCCGGGTCCTGGGGGGCGCCGTCCACGCTCATCGAGTCCCGCGCGGCATCCAGCGGCGGCATCCCTGTCACCACCGAGGCGCGTGTCTCAGTATAAACGCCGCCGAGGGTCACGGCGAGGCTCGGGGTGGCGGGAAGGTTGTCACCCTTCACGGACTTTCCCCAGTACTTGATGAGCGCCAGGCTCGGCCCGGCCCGGCAAATGGCCTCGTCACTCACGCCGGGCCTTCCCGCAGGCGCGCAAGCAGCGCGCGGGCGCCCGGCTCGTCCTGCGTCCCGGTCTTCGAGAGGACCTCCGCGAGCCTGCGCACTTCTTCTCCACGCGCACCGACCCGCCAGGCGAGCCGGGCGGCGTGGGCGCGCATGTGGCCCCTCTGGATTCCATGCGTCACCAGCGCCCGAAGCGCCGCGAAGTTCTGTGCAAGGCCGACGGCCGCGGCGATGCGCGAAAGCCGGGGCGAGTCGGGCAACCCGAGGATGCGCAGGCTCGCCCTCGCCGCGGGGTGGAAATCCACCGAGCCGCCCGCGGTGGCCATGGCCAGCGGCAGCTCGAGGCTGCCTTTCAGCATTCCGCCCTCCGCGGTCCAGGTGCTGAGCCCGGCATAGCGTCCGTGCCGGGCCGCCCATGCGTGCGCCGCTGCCTCCACGGCGCGGGCGTCGTTCATGGTGGCCAGCGCAAGGCTGGAGATGCCGTTCATGATTCCCTTGTTGTGCGTCACCGCGCGCGACGGGTCTTCCTGCGCGATCGCCGAGGCAGCAGCAATCCTCCGGGCCGCCTCTTCCCCGTCCATCCCGGAGGGAAGCCCGATCTCGAGCTCCTCGAAGGGAAGTTCTACTCGGGCGCCGGCGATTCTGTCACGCGCCTCGTTGCTGAGGATGGACATGAGCACGCGTCCGCCGCTCATCTCCTCCAGCAGGGGGCGGAGGTGCTCAGCGGCCGTGTTCAGCCTGTTCGCGCCTAGAGCGTTGCGCACGTCGATCAGCACATCCACGCGCACGGCTCCCGTCTTGGGCAGGCGGAACACCCGCACGTCCCGGAAACCGCCGCCCCGCAGCTCGAGGGAGGCCAGCGGCGCGGCCAGCGCGCTCTGCACTCGGGAAGCGCATCCGCGGAGCCGGGCCTCGCCGTCCGACGTCACCTGCTCCAGGAATACCTGTGCGCTCATGAGGGGATCCGAGGCCCATGTGCGGAAGCCGCCTGCCTCACGCGCCAGGCGCGCGGCAAAGCTCGCCGCGGCGATGACGGACGGCTCCTCCACGGCCATGGGAACGGCCACATCCTCGCCATCGATGAGGAACCCTTCGGCGATGCCGAGAGGCAGGGCGATGCAGCCCACCGCGGACTCCACCATCACGTTGGAGATTTCCAGGAGCGCAGGGGTCGCGGAGAGCGCGTCCCACTCTTCCGCTTCAAACGTGGTGCTGCGTTTCAGCTGGTCGCGGCGTCCCTGCAGGTCGTGCCTGTGAAATCCGGGCAGGCGTGTCACACCGCCATCATTGCCTGCGCGCGCTGGTGAAGTCCAGCAGGCCCCGCAGTGCGGCACGGTCCTCTTCTGACCCGGAGGAAATAGCGCCGATCGCCGTCCGTGCCTTCTCGGTGAGACCCGCGGTGATTGCCGCGATCCGTGCCCGGACCGCCGGGGAAGACGCCCGTTCCCGCACGTATTCGATGTCCGCCGCCGTGGCATGGGGGTTTCCGAAGATGCCGTCCAGACGCCGACGCTCTTCGGGGCCCATGGCCGCAATGAGCGATGAGAATAGGAGCGTCTTCTTTCCTTCCCGGACGTCGGATCCCACCGGTTTGCCCAGCTCTCTTTCGTCGCCAAAGAGCCCCAGCTCGTCGTCGCGGATCTGGAAGAGCAACCCGATGCTCTCGCCGAATGTCTCCAGCTTCCCTCGCAGCTCCCCAGGGGCGTCCGCGATCGCGGCGCCGGCCAGCAGGGGGAGGGAAAAGCTGTATCTGCCCGTCTTGTGGGTGTACATGCGAAGGATCTCACCGACCTCCACGCCTGACTTCGAGGCGCCCCACGCCACGTCCTGCATCTGAGCGATGCCCACCGCCGAAAGCTCGCGCGCGCACAGCTCGAGCAGGCTGCAGAGCACGGGGGCCGGCGCGTGCGCGCGGGCCAGGAGCTCGAAGGCCATGAAGTAGGCCACGTCGCCGGCGCAGATGCCGAGGGCCTGGCCGACGTGCGGGGGATCCGCGCGCCGCTCCTTGGCGGCCATCTTCGTGTACTGCTGGAATATGGACGGCTGGCCCCGCCGCACGAGGTCCCTGTCCATGATGTCGTCGTGCACGAGCAGCCCGGAGTGGAAGAGCTCCATGGCCGCACCCGCGGTCGTGACTGCCAGAATGCCGCCTTCGGCGGCGGCCTCCTCGAGGACGCCCGGACCTCTCGCCCGGCAGATCGACCAGCCGAGATGCACGAGACATCCGCGGAGCATCTTGCCGCGCAGCGAGAACTCGATGAGCCGCTCCGCCGCATCGGGACCCATCGGGTTCACGCGCGCCAGCTCCCCTTTCTTCTCCTCGAGGAACCTGCGCAGGATCGAGGCGATTCGCGCCCTTGTCGGATCGAAATAGGCCGGCAGCATCGTAGTCAAGAATCTACTACACCCCTCAGTCGATCTGCTATACTCCGGGCGGATGAAGATCAGATCGAAGATCTCGCTCCTCACAGGGGCGATCTTCATGAGCGCCGTGCTCGTCTCCACCCTTTCCGTCTGGACGATGAACGTGACGTCCCGGCTGCGGGACGCAATCGACGACGGGAACAGGCTCGTCGGCACCGCCCTGACACTGCACGGGCTGATGAAAGACCTCATGGTCGACCTGTTCACCCCGCAGACCTACCTCCTGCTGAAGGACCTCCTGCACACTCCGCGCTCACAGTCGACGCGAAGAGATTTTCGCGCATCCGTCCAGCAGTTCGAGAGCTCGGTGGCGGATTTCATGCAGTCCCCCGACGTGAAGGGACTCCTCCGGGACCAGGAGCTGCGCGACGCGTACGATACCGCCCGCATCATGACGGAGAAGGCCTCCGAAAGGATCGCCTCGTTCCAGTCCACCGTGGATCGGCTCTTTTCCAGCGGATCGGCGGAAGGCACCGACCTCTATCGGCAACTGCAGACGGACCCGGGCACCGGTGTCTCGCAGTTTTTCGACGAGGTGCGGGAGACCTCGTACTACCTCACCTACAGCTTTGAGAGCTTCCTCTCCCATTTCACCAGGTCACTCCAGAAGGAGAGTGCGCTCATCAGGAGACAGGTTCTCATCATCTTCTGGACGCTGACCGCGCTCATCGGCGCGGTCACGCTCTTCTTCTCACTCGTGTTTGCGCGCCGGATTTCCCAGCGGATCTCCCGGGTGGAGGAAGGGGTGCGTGCGGTGGCGCACGGCGACTTCGGCGCCCGGCTGGACATCCGCACGAGCGACGAGTTCGGCACGCTGGCCGCTCATTTCAACCTGCTGATCCAGGAGCTGAAGAAGAACGTGGATTCAATGCAGAGCCTGATGCGCGACGTCGGGGGAAGTCTCACCGCGCGGCCGGGATTCCCGCGCATCCTGAACCTGATCGTGGAGACGGCGGTGAAGGATTCCCGTGCAGACGGCGCGGCGGTGCTCGTGACCGACCCCATGGACGGGCTCGTCGTCGCCAGCGTCGCAGGGGATTTTCCGCTCCCCCTGCGGTCCGCGGTGCCCCTGGAGACGAAGGACGGGGCAATCGATCTGCACGATGTGTACGAGCGCCGGCAGCCGGTCTTTCTCCGGGAGCGCCGCACGATTGCCGGGGGCGGAGAGGCGCAATCGTTCCTCGCCCTTCCCCTCCTCACCTCCCAGGGCATGATCGGCCTGCTCTGCCTCGTGACTGCCGTCTCGCACTCCGCCTTCGCGGACCTGGATTTCACCACCCTCGGCTCCTTCGCCGAGTACGCGGCCCTGATTATCGACAATTACTTCAAATACCGGGAGCTATTGGAAAAGCGCGATGCGGAATACCGGGCCCTGCAGGCCCAGATCCAGCCCCACTTCCTCTACAACGTCCTGAACGGGCTCGTGGGGCTGAACCGCATGGGCGACCCGCGCGGCCTGGAAAGCGCTCTCTTCTCTCTGAAGGACATGCTGCGCTACATCCTGGATGCCGGCCAGTGGACGACAATCGGCGAGGAGCTCGGCTTCCTCACGCGTTACTGCGACCTGCAGCGTCTGCGCTTCCCCGAGCGGCTCACGGTGAGCATCCATCACGACGAGCAGTCGTCCGGCGTGCGCATCCCCAAGCTCCTTCTCCAGCCCGTGGTGGAGAACGCCGTGATCCACGGCATCGAACCACTCGATCGACCCGGCCGCCTGACCGTGGAGGCGCTCGCCGCCGGCCGCAATGGCATGAAAGTGACGCGCATCGTCGTCGCCGATAACGGGGCGGGGTTCGCCGCGGGAACCGGGGACGCGGCAGAAAGGATCGGGCTTGCGAACGTCCGCGAACGCCTCCGCCTGGCGTACCAGGATGCGCGGCTGGGAATCGAGAGCACCCCCGGTGGCGGGACCGTGATCTGCATCGAGATCCCCGACGAGCGGGGCGGGGTGTGAGAGTTCTCATCGCCGACGATGAGAGACTTGTCCGCTTCAGCCTGAAGAGCATGCTGGAAGAGATCGGGGTGCCGTCACGATCCATCTCCATCGCCTGCGACGGCCAGGAGATGCTCGACATCATGTGCCGGGCGGAACCCGACGTGGCTTTCGTGGACATCAAGATGCCCCGTCTCGACGGCCTGGCGGCGATCGAGCGGGCCCGCACCGCGTTCCCGTGGACACGGTGGATCATCCTCACGAGCCATTCCTCGTTCGATTACGCGCGGAAAGCAATCCAGCTCGGCGCCTCCGATTACCTCCTGAAACCGGCGAGCCCGGTCGAGCTTCGGCAGGTGATCGACAGGATCTCCGCCGAGATCCGCCAGGATCTCGTGCGCCTGAACGACGAGTTCCGGGGCCGGATCGGCTCGCTCCTCCATGGCACCCTCTCACTCGAGGGGGAGGAAGTGGAGTTCGTTTCCACCGCGCGCTGCACCGGGTGCCTCCTGGTGTTCGACAGCGCACTTCCCGAGGAACGCCTCGTGGAGACGCAGCGGGCGCTCTTCGGGGAGCTGCGGACCCGGATGATCAACGCCCTGGAGAGGGGAACCCGCATCGCACTTGTCACGCTGCCCGTGGGCCAGTCGGCACTCGTCTGCGCATGGCAGCCAGGAGCTGAGGAGGTGCAGGCCGCGGAGGCCATGCGCGGCTTCCTGCGCACGTCCCAGTCGGTGCTGGATTCCGCTGCCAGCCCCGGGGTGAGAGTGACGCAGATCGTCTGCGGTCCGTGCGGATCGGTCGAAGAGCTTCTCCATCGACTCTCGCGCGCCAACTCCCTTGCTGCGCTGCGGATCCCTCTGGGTATCGGCTGCCAGATCGACCTGGAGGAGGCCGAACAGGAGAACAGGAGCGGACGATGGGCTGCCCTATCCGCGGGCCTTGCCGGGGTGGCGCTTGCGGTTCGAGCCCGCAGCCGGCTGGACTTCCTCTCCCACCTCGAGATCGCCGAGCGCGCTCTCGCAGCCCTGTCTCCCCATGATGCATCGGCCGTCGAAGGCTCCGTCTCGCGTTTCCTAGCTGCGGCAGTCGGATTCCCCGCAGGCCCCGAACCGGGCAGTCCCGCCTGGCGGGAGGGGATGCGCGAGCGGGCGGAGACGCTTCGACCGGAGGGTCGTGCGGCGGGAGAGCTGGTGCTCCAGGTGGTGGAGTTCGTCCGCAGCAACTATATGCGGGACATCGGCATCGGTCAGATCGCCTTCCATCTCGGCGTGACTCCGAACTACCTCAGCTCGCTGTTTCACCGGGAAAAGGGCATCACTTTCGTGCGCTACCTCACAAGCCTTCGCATGGAGAAGGCGCGCGAGCTGCTCGGCGCGCCCGGCGCTCATGTGCAAGACGCGGCCCGGGCAGTGGGGTACGCGAGCGTGCGCCATTTCAGCAGGCTTTTCCAGAGGCAGTTCGGCGAATACCCCTCCGAAGTAGCCCGTGATTCCCCTCCGGGGGTGCAGTAAATCCCCCTTCGGGGGTGCCGTGAGTGGAGAAAAGGGCCCTTGAATCGTAGGTTTATGGCATTGGGTCGGCCCAGCCCACGCTGTACCATCCTCGCGATCGTATCCACATCATTCCCAAGGAGGTCTGAATGAAGGTACGCAGAATCGTCGTTCTCAGCCTGATCGCCGTCCTCGTGTCGGCGGGGCTGGTATTCGCCACCGGCGCGCAGGAGCCGAAAGGCAACCTGAAGGTCGCCCTGGTGGTGAAGAATCTCGGCAACTCCTTCTTCGAAGCCGTGCGCGATGGCGGGTTGGAGGCCGCCAAGGAGCTGGGCGGCGTGGACGTGATCTATCAGGGCCCGAGCACGCCGACGGCCGAAGGGCAGATCGACATCATCAATTCCCTCATCGCCCAGAAAGTCAACGCCATTGCCATCTCGGCAAACGACGTCGACGCGCTGGTGCCCATCACGAAGAAGGCCATGGCCGCCGGGATCAAGGTCATCTCCTTTGACTCGGGGATCGCACCCGAGGGGCGTCTGCTCCATCTCGCCCCGTCAGGCGACGAGTTCATCGGCAGGAGCCAGGTGAAGATGATCGCCGACCTCATCGGCGACAGCGGAGAGATTGCGGTCCTGAGCGCCTCATCCCAGGCCACCAACCAGAACGCATGGATCGAGTGGATGAAGAAGGAGCTCCCCAACCACCCGAACATGAAGCTGGATGCCGTGGTGTACGGTGATGACCTCTCGGACAAGAGCTACCGCGAGGCAATGGGCCTGTTCAAGTCGTATCCGGACCTCAAGGGCATCATCGCCCCGACGACGGTCGGCATCGCGGCCGCGGGCAAGGCCCTGGAGGACGCGGGGCTCGCCGGAAAGGTCCAGCTCACCGGCCTGGGGCTTCCCTCCGAGATGAAGCAGTACATCAAGGACGGCACCTGCGTGAAGATGTCGCTGTGGAACCCGATTGACCTCGGGTACTCCGCAACCTACATCGCAGTGCAGCTGGTGCGCGGGCAGATCAAGGGCGCGCCGGGCGAGGCGATGAAGGTGGGCCGCATGGGCACCATCAACATCGACCCCAAGGGCACCGCGATCATGAGCGAGCCGTACGTGTTCAACAAGGACAATATCGACAAGTTCGCCGCGATTTACTAGAATAGCGGGCTGGACAGGACATCGAGTCCTCATGGGGGCGGCCGCGACGCGCGCGCGAGGCCCTGCGGTGAGTACCGCGGCCGCCCTTCTCAGAACCAGGAGCAGCAGTGGCGGACCCGATCCTCGAATGCCGAAAGATCAGCAAGAGCTTCCCCGGCATCCGGGCGCTGGAAGAGGTGGACTTCCAGCTTGGGACTGGAGAAGTGCACGCCCTTGTCGGAGAGAACGGCGCCGGCAAATCGACCCTCGTGAAAATCCTCACCGGCATCTATCGGCCGGACTCGGGCGAGCTCCTGCTGGAGGGACGGCGCAAGGATTTCCGCTCCCCGGTCGCGGCGCAGTCGGCCGGCATCGCCGCCATCCACCAGGAAGCCACGATGTTTTCCGATCTCTCCGTCACCGAGAACATCTACATGGGCCACCACCAGCGCATGAACGGCATCCCCCTGCTCTCATGGGGTGCAATGCGCCGGAGAACCAAAGCGCTTCTTGCCGAGCTGGAGCTCGACATCGATCCCGACGTCCAGGTGCGAAGCTTGAGCGTCGCGCAGCGTCACATGGTGGAGATTGTGAAGGCGCTCTCCCAGGACGCGCGCATCGTCATCATGGATGAGCCCACGTCCGCCCTGACCCTTCGGGAAGTGGAGGACCTCTTTGCCATCGTCCGCCGGCTCCGTGAGGCGGGCAAGGCTCTCGTCTTCATCTCACACAAGTTCGAGGACATCTACGAGATCGCGGACCGGTTCACCGTCTTGCGCGACGGGAAGCTCGCGGGGGAGGGCCTGGTGCGGGAGACCGGAGTCGACGACATCATCCGCATGATGATCGGGCGGTCCCTCACCCAATTGTTTCCGAAGATCCCCGTGGAGCCGGGAGACATGCTGCTCGCGGTGAAAGGGCTTTCCCGCACCGGTGTTTTCAAGGACATCTCCTTCGACCTTCGCCGAGGGGAAATCCTCGGGTTTTTCGGCCTCGTCGGGGCGGGGCGTTCGGAGGTGATGCGGGCCGTCTTCGGCATCGAGGGGGCGGATGCGGGCACGGTCCTGATCGAGGGCCGGGAGGTGAAGGCCTCGGATCCGGCCGCCGCCATGGCCCGCGGCATCGCCTACGTCCCCGAGGACCGTCAGCAGCAGGGCACGATCCTCGCAATGAACATCCGCGAGAACGCCACGCTTGCCATCCTCGACCGCCTTGCCCATCGGTCCTGGCTCGACCTCCCCCGCGAGCGTGCGCTCACGGACGACTACGGGAAGCGCATGGAAATCAAGGCCGGCAGCTGGGAGCAGGCGGTGAACAGTCTCTCCGGGGGCAACCAGCAGAAGGTGGTGCTCGCCAAGTGGCTGGCCACGAACCCTCGGGTCCTCATCCTGGACGAGCCCACCAAGGGGATCGACGTCGCGACGAAGGCACGGGTGCACGAGTTCATCTCCCTGCTCGCGAAGGAGGGACTGGGGATCGTCCTCGTGTCATCGGAGATGCCGGAAATCCTCGGGATGTCGGACAGGATCGTCGTCATGCACGAGGGCAGGGTGACGGCGCGGTTCCGCCGGGACGAGGCCGACCAGGAGAAGCTCCTGAAGGCGGCGATGGGGAGGGCGGACGCGTGAGGAACAGGGCGACATGCTGAAGCTGCTGAAGCGCCGGGAGGGGACGCTCGTTCTCATCATCCTCCTTGTCCTCGCGGCGGTGAGCCTGCGTGCGCACGGTTTTCTTCGCCTGTCCAACCTCAACGACATCCTCACGGACACCTCGATCCTCGTGATCGTCTCCATCGGCCAGATGATGGTGATCATCACGGGCGGCGCCGACCTCTCCGTGGCCTCCGGGATCGCCCTCACCGGCATGAGCGTGGCGTTGCTGAACTGGCTCGTGCCCGGAATCCCGATGCCCGTGATCGTCGCGCTCGCCGTGCTGATCGGATTCGTGCTCGGCTCAATCAACGGTCTGCTGGTCTCGGCGGCGAAGATCCCGCCGATCATCACGACTCTCGCCACGCTCGGGATCTACCGGGGGGTGGTGTTCCTCGAGAGCGGGGGACAGTGGGTGAGCGCCCACAAGATGACGGAGGGCTTCCGTGATCTGCCGCACCAGGCGCCGCTGGGGATCCCGAATCTCCTGCTCGCCGCGGTGCTCGTGACAATCGTGTCCGCCGTGTTCATCCGGCTTACCCGAACGGGACGCGAGATCTACGGCGCAGGCGGCAACAGGACGGCCGCCCGGTACGTCGGCATTCCGCTTGCCCGGATCGACTACCTCGTGTACGCGATCTCGGGCGTCCTCGTGGGGCTCGCCGGCCTGCTGTGGGTCTCGCGGTACGCCTCCGCGCAGAACGACACCGCTACCGGCTTCGAGCTGCAGACAATCGCCGCCTGCGTGATCGGCGGCGTGAGCATGCTCGGAGGGTCCGGAACGATCGTCGGGGTCATCCTCGGCGCGCTGTTCCTCGGGATCGTGAACAACGCGCTTCCCGTCGTCGGTCTCTCGCCCTTCTTCCAGATGGCGATCCAGGGATTCGTGATTCTCGCGGCCATCATCGCCAATTCCGTGGTGGACCGCAGGACCCAGGCCGCGCTTCTGCGCACGAGGAAGCTGTAATGGAAGGGAAGTCAATGCCTCCCCTACGGACCGGCGCGGCACGGGCCCTCATAGCTCGATGGGAAACCATCCTCGTGCTCATTTTCGTCGTCGTGATCGTTTTCAACAGCTTCGCATCGCCCTATTTCCTGAACCCCTCGAACCTGCTGGACACGACCTTCAGCTTCGTGGAGAAGGGGCTGATCGCGCTTCCCATGACCCTCGGCATCATCATGGGGGACATCGACATCTCGGTGGCAGGGATCATCGCCCTGGCCTCCCTGGTGATGGGCGCGCTGTCCACGGCCGGCGCGGGCACGGGCGTGCTCGTGGCCGCCGGGCTGGGCACGGGACTGGCGGCAGGACTCTTGAACGGCCTGCTGGCCACCCGGTTCGGCATCCCGATGATCGCGGTGACGATCGGTGGCATCTCGCTCTTCCGGGGCATCGCGTACGCAGCGCTCGGCGACCAGGCCTTCACGAAATATCCCGACTCTTTCGCCTTCTTCGGCCAGGGCTACGTCCCCGGCACGCACATCCCGTTCGAGCTGGCCGTCTTTGCAGTCTGCGCGGTGCTCTTCGGCCTCCTCCTGCACCGGACCACATTCGGGCGGCGGGTATTCGCGATCGGAAACAACGCGACCGCCTCCCGGTTCTCCGGCGTGCGTGTGCAGAGGATGAGGTTGATCGTGTCCTGCGTCACAGGGCTTATGTCCGGTCTCGCCGGCATCCTCCTCACCTCCCGTATCGGGAGCACCCGGCCGAACATCGCCAATGGCTGGGAGATGGAGGTCATCACCACCGTGGTTCTCGGCGGCGTGGCGATCACGGGCGGCCGGGGGAACATCGCGGGGGTCATTCTCGGGATCTTCCTCCTCGGGTTCCTGAAGTTCGGCATGGGCTTGATCAACGTGCCGGGGAACGTGCAGAACATCTTCTCCGGGGTGCTGCTGATCCTTGCGATCCTCCTTCCCGGCTACGTGGCAGGCGCGCAGGAGAGGGCCCGGCTGAGGCGAACGCAGGAGGCCTGACCGCAGCGTTTCTCACCGTGCCCGACCCGCGTGCGCTGCACCTGCGTGGGCCGCGAATTGACAGGTGCTCCCCGCGCATCGATACTATGCATGCCCCATGACACCCATCCCCCGAAAAGCTGTGGCGCGCGGGCCGGCACCCCTGAAAGTGCTCCGCGACGCGGTCAACAATGTCCTGTCATTCGATCCCGCGCTCAGGCCCCGGGCCTCGGACGGCGCGCCCGGCGGGCTGGTCGAGTTTCCCCGGACGGAAAAGCGGGAGTTCATCATCATCGGGGACCTCCACGCCAACGTGCGCAATCTCCAGGCCATCCTGAAGGATTCCGACAACCTCGGAAAGCTGAGACAGAACAAGGCGGTCCTCCTGTTCCTCGGGGACGCCGTGCACAACGACAAGAGCGGGTTCACCTACGCCATGGACTCGTCGATCGAGATCATGGACATCATTCTCGGGCTGATCAACGAGTTCCCCGAAAACGTGCTGTATCTCCTGGGAAACCACGACTCCTTCGCGCCGGAGCTCTCCAAGCTCGGCATCCAGCAGGGGCTTCTCTACCGGGAAGCTCTTCTGAATGCCCGTGGCGGGCAGTACGTGGCGCTCATGCAGAAGTTCTTCGACGCCCTGCCGCTGTTCATCATCCACCGTCATTTTCTCGCCGTCCACGCCGGACCCGCCCGCGGGGGCCTGACCCGCAACGAGCTGGTGAACGTCCGCCACTTCGAGAACTACGTGTGGCAGCTCACCTGGAACCGGCTCAACGAGACCCGCTCAACGCCGAGCATGAAGGAATACGGCCCGGAGGATCTCGACGAGGCGCGGAGGCTTCTGGGCTGCGCGAAGAACATTCCGGTGTTCGTCGGGCACAACCCGATGTGGAAGTGGGGAGAGGAAGACTCGATCTGGATCGATGCGCTCGGCTGCCACGATCACGTCATCCTCTACGCGACCCTGGACACGAAGTGCCCGTACATCTCGGTGCACGGCTCGTCGGCATACACGGTGAAGTACGCGGCCCTGGAGCTCAAGGAACGGCGTTTCGTCCTTGACAATGACTAGCGGGGCGGAGAAACGGAAAGGCACATGGCGCAAATCGACTACAGCGACGTGAAGGGCTTCCTGCACGACGTGGAGCTGATCCGGCTGCTCTGCGCGGACCGCACCTTTTCCCAGCTCCTCGAGGCATTCATGGTGGACGACTTCCTCGCCATCGACCGTTCGATGAAAGTGCCGTTCTTCGCGGAGGTGCGCGACTACGTGGGCGCCGCGGAGCGCGCGGACGCGCGGGCCCGCTGGATCGTGAAGCCGATCGCGGCGGAAGACGCGCTGGGCCCCGCAATGGGTGCCATCTGCTTCTTTCTCGACTTCTTCACCCGCACCATCTCCGCGCCCACGATCGTCACGCGCATCGACGGTGCCCTGTACAAGGCCACGCGCATCATCACCCATGCCGAGCAGCTCACCGGCGCCAACTACACCGACATCCGCCAGCTCAAGGAACAGCTCGTGCTCGACCTTGTGAACCGCTGGATCTATGGGGACGAGGACCGCAATCCGAACAACTACATGATTCGGTACAATTCGCGCAACGACCAGATCATCATCGCCATCGATTTCTCCAACGTCGATCTCCTGCACCCGGGGACGAAGATCACGGGCAACCCGAAGTCTTTCGGCTGGCAGCGGATCGAAAAGACGCGCTACCTCACGCCGCTGAAGGTCGAGCACTTTCACGGCTACGATATGCGGTTCTTCGACATGCGCTTCGACGGCTTCCGCAAGCTGGGGAAGAAGATGCTCCTCGACCTGTGCAAGGCCTGCCTGCGATTCCAGCCCGACCGCGCGAAGCTGGCGAAGACCGTGGCGGAGAACATCCTCGCCCGGGTCGAGTACGTCCATTCCTATTTTTCGAGTATGTTTCCCCGGGAAGCGCAGTCGGAAAAGGAAGACAAGTACAGCGCCATGGGCCAGACCTTCACGCGGATCTACAAGGACAAGAGATGATCCCTCTCACATATCACGCGGCGCGCGATGTGCCCAAGACCATCCACCGCATGGTCACGGCTTCTACGTGTAACCTCAAAACGCGGATACCCTGCTTCGCAGGGTGTGCCCAAGATTTGACTTCAATGGATGCGCTGATTAGCTTGTCAGCGGACGAAAGAAAATCGGCCGGTGGAGCCCTGATATGCCTGAGTGCCCCCCTGCCGCGGAGAAATCAACCCGAGGTGAACGACGCTGCGCCTGCTGACAATGCCGTTTTCTGCATCGGGGTGAGCCATCACGGCGCGCCCCTGGAGCTCCTCGAGCGCCTGACCCTCCCGACAGAAACGCTCCCGCAGGCACTCGAGCATTTTGCCGAGCGCGGTCCGGACGGGAAACGTGTCTGCGAAGGCGTCATTCTTTCCACCTGCAACCGCACCGAGATCTATGCGGCGCCCCGGATTTCCCCGTCGGCCGCCGGCGTTCCCCCAGTTTTCCAGGGCCTGCCGAGGGAAATCATCGAGCTCCTGTCCCAACGCTCCGGCCTCCCGTCCAGTGAGCTTGCGCGCCACCTGTTCCGGCACGAAGGAGGGGCGGCCGTGGAACACCTTTTCCGCGTTGTCTGCGGCCTGGATTCGCTGGTTGTCGGAGAACTGCAGATCGCCGGCCAAGTTGCCCGCGCTTATGCGGCGGCACAGACAGCGGGAACGGCAGGGATCGTTCTCTCGACCCTCTTCCAGGCAGCCATCCGCGGCGGACGCCGGGCCCGTGCCCGGATAGGCATCGGCAGGAGCGCCTCCAACGCCGGCTCCATGGCCGTTTCCCGCGCAGAGGACCTCGCGGGGCCGCTCGCCGGGGCGCACGTGGTCGTTGTGGGCACCGGCGAGATCGGACGGATCGTCCTGCACACCCTGCGCGAGCGCCGGGCGCGGCGCGTCGATATCGTGAGCCGCAGCCCGGAGCGCGCCGCGGCCGCGGCTGAGCGCTGGGGCTGGGACGCCCACCCCGTCTCAGGACTGCCGGCCCTGCTGGAATCGTGCGACGTGCTCATCAGCACGACACGCAGCTCGGCACCACTCCTTCCCGCCGAGATGATCGGCGCTGCGATGGAGAGACGCGGGCACCGCCGGCTGGTACTGGTCGACATCACCGTCCCGCGCACAATCGATCCACGGGCATGCTCGATAGAGGGTGTGGTTCTCCTCGATATCGATTCATTCAGGGACGAGCGGCAGTTCTCCAGCACTTCCCCCGAAGCCCTGCGCGTGGAGGCGATGATCGCCGAGGACCTGGCGGGGCTGAAACGGAGCATGATGGAGCTCTCCCTTCGGCCGGTCATCGGCGGCCTGTGGCGCAGGGCTGCGGCGATCCGCAGCGAGGTACTCCAGAGGGCCAGGACCAGCCTTCCGCACCTGGATGAGCAGACCTGGACCGAGGTCGAGGACCTTGCCACCTCTCTGGTGGCACGGCTGCTGCACGACCCCGCCACGCGGCTTCGCGCCGAGGCAGGAAATGGGCACGCAGCGGCGTATGCCGAGGCGCTCCGCCATCTCTTCGGGGCACTTGAATGAAAAAAACAAGCCAGAAGCGGCTCAAGATCCGGCTGGGGACACGCTCCTCACGGCTTGCCCTGTGGCAGGCGCAGAAGGTCGCGGAGCTCCTTCGGGGACGCGGCGTCGAGTGTGACATTGTGCCGATCGAAACGCGCGGGGACGACATCCTCGACCGTCCCCTGCCGGAAATCGGCGGTGACGGAGTGTTCACGGAGCGCATCGAACGCTCCCTGCGCGCGTCGGAGATCGACATCGCGGTGCACTCGCTCAAGGATCTTCCCGTGGAGGACCCGGACGAGCTGTGCGTCGGCGCGGTCCTCGGCCGGGAGGAAGTGCGGGAAGTTCTCGTGTCGCGGCAGGGACGGAGCCTCGCCGAGCTCCCTGCCGGCGCGGTGATCGGATCCAGCAGCACCCGTCGGCAGGCCCAGCTGCTCTCCCTGCGGCCGGATCTCGTCTTCCGCCCCATCAGGGGGAACGTGGAGACCAGGATCAGGAAGGTGGAATCCGGGGAATTCGATGCGACTCTCCTCGCCGGCGCCGGCGTCCAGAGGCTCGGGCTGGCCGGGAAGATCGTGCAGTGGCTGGAGATTTCCCAGATTCTCCCGGCTCCCGGACAGGGAGCCATCGCGGTGCAGTGCCGGTCCGCGGACCACGCGACGCGAGGCGCGCTCGCTGAGGTCGATGAGCCGCTCCTGCATGCAGAGACCGATGCGGAGCGGGGATTCCTGCGCGCCCTCGGCGGGGGCTGCTCGGCGCCGGTCGGGGCATACGCCCAGATCCGGGGTTCCCGCCTGCGGCTGCACGGCAGGGTCTCCGCGCTGGACGGCAGCCGGTCAGTGGACGTGGAGAGCGAAGGCGATGACTACCCGGCGCTCGTGGCGGAGCTTGCCGACAGGGCGCTCTGCGAAGGCGCAGCCGAGCTGATCGCTTCCGCGGCCGGCCGGCCCGCCACCCCGCCACCGGCAGGTATCTCCCTCCGGGGACTGCGCGTGGTTGTCACACGTGCGCGCGATCAGGCCGACGAGCTCACCCGGAGACTCGCCGCGGCCGGCGCTGTCCCGGTTTCGGTCCCCATGATCCGCATCGTTCCCCTTGAAGAGACTCACGAGCTGGATGCTGCCATTGAAAGGCTTGCCGCCTATCGGTGGCTCATCTTCGCGAGCGCCAACGGAGTGGAGTTTTTCATGAAGAGGCTCGAGGCGATGAGGCCGGGGACACGGTGGGTGACAGGCGCACCCCTGGTCGCGGCAGTGGGGCCGGGCACCACTGCGGCGCTCAGCCGCCGCGGCATCAGCGTCGACTTCGTCCCCGAGGTACATACAGGCATCGCGCTTGCCGAGGGAATCCTCGGGAAAGCCGCGGGGGGCCTTGCCGGTGAGCGTGTGCTCATGCCGCGCGCGCTCGACGGCCGTGAGGATGCGGCGGCACTCCTGCGCCGGCAGGGAGTCATCGTAGACGACGTGCCCACCTACCGTACCGCTGCCTGCGCACCGGCAGTCGAAGACCTTGCGAACCTGGACACCGGGGTCGACGCCGTGCTCTTTACCAGCAGCTCCGCTGTCAGCGCGTGGTGCGACCAGGCCCGCGGCGGAGGCCCGCTCGCCGAGGCCGCGCGCGGCGCGGTCATTGCGTGCATCGGCCCGTCGACGGCGTCGACCGCCCGTGACCGCGGTCTGCGCGTGGACGTCGAAGCACCGGCGCACACCACCGACGGGCTCGTTGATGCTCTCGAGCAGCATTTCGCGCAGGCGCGCGGAGGGACGCCATGAGCAGGCCCGAGTCCGCTGCCCCCCGGCCCCGACGGCTTCGCACGCTCCCCGGAGTTCGGGGGATGGTACGGGAAACCTCGCTCTCGCCGGGGGACCTGATCTATCCCCTCTTCGCGGTCCACGGAAAAGGCGTGCGCAACCCGATCCAGTCCATGCCGGGGATCTTTCAGCTCTCCGTCGAGAATCTCGCGGAGGAGGCGCGCGAGGCAGCGGATCTCGGCATCCCCGCGGTCCTGCTCTTCGGGATCCCGGCCTCGAAGGACCCCCGGGGGTCCGAGAGCCACGCGAAGGACGGCATCATCCCGCGCGCCATTGCCGCGGTGAAGGACCGTTGCCCGGGCCTCGTGATCGTCACCGATGTCTGCATGTGCGAGTACACCGATCACGGCCATTGCGGCATCCTGAACACCGGGACACCGCGCCCCGTGCCGTCCCTGCCGGAGGGGTACCTCCTGAACGATGAAACGCTGGATGTGCTGCAGAAAATCGCCCTTTCCCACGCGGAGGCAGGCGCGGACATCGTGGCGCCCAGCGGCATGATCGACGGGATGGTGCGCGCCATTCGAGGTGCCCTCGACACGGGGGGATACTCCCACCTTCCGATCATGTCCTACGCCGTGAAATATGCGTCCTCGTTCTACGGGCCGTTCCGCGAGGCGGCGCAGGGCGCGCCGAAGTCCGGTGACCGGCGCAGCCACCAGATGGACCCCGCCAACGCGCGCGAAGCCCTCCGTGAAGCCGCGCTCGACGTCCAGGAGGGAGCGGACTTCCTCATGGTCAAACCCGCGCTCCCGTACCTCGACGTGATCCGACTCCTCCGCGACCGGTTCCCCGAGCACCCGCTGGCCGCGTACAACGTGAGCGGCGAATACGCGATGCTGAAGGCCGCAGCGGCAAATGGATGGCTGGACGAGAAGTCGGCGGTAATCGAGGCGCTGACAGGGATCCGCCGGGCCGGGGCGGACCTCGTCATCACGTACCATGCGAAGGAGGCTGCCCGATGGCTGACGGAATGACCCCGACGCAGGCCCCGGTCCTCGACCTGGACGAGAAGGGGCGGCCGCGGAACGGTGAAGCGCAGAGCCTGGCCCGGCGGCTGTTCATCCAGCTCCTCGTCTTCGGCGGCTGCCATGACGCCCGGCCGCTGGTGGACCTTCTCGGCCGCCGCGGCATCCAGGGAGTGCTCTACGAGGACCTGAACGATCCGACGGGCATCGGCCTTCTCACCTTCGACGAGGATCCCGGCTATTTCCTGGAGACCGTCCGTCCCCTCGTGGCCGGTGAAGCCTTCTCGGGCCTGCGGTTTCGAGAGGAGTTCACCATGCTCGGCCGGACCTACTCGATGGGGTGGGAGGCCGACCTCGTGGAAGCGCTCATCACCCGGCCGAAGGGCAGGCTGTGCAGCCCGGAGCTTCCCTGGGCGATCTGGTATCCTCTTCGCCGATCGGGGGCCTTCGAGGAGCTGCCGGAAAAGGAGCAGCGCGCGGTGCTCTCCGAGCACGGCGGCGTCGGCCAGTCCTTCGGGAAGGCGGGAGTGGCGCACGACATCCGTCTTGCCTGCCACGGCCTGTCGAAGGACGACAACGATTTCGTCATCGGCATCCTCGGTGCCGAGCTGTACCCGCTGTCAGCGGTGGTTCAGCGGATGCGCAAGACCCGGCAGACTTCCCGCTACCTCTCACGCCTGGGCCCGTTCTTTGTCGGCCGCGCCCTGTGGCAAGCCCCGACCGCATGAGCGGCGTCACGGGGCAGTCTCCTTCCTCCGCCTTCCTGAAGGCGTGCCGGCGAGAGCCCGCGCCGCACACCCCGGTGTGGCTCATGCGCCAGGCAGGGCGGTATCTCCCCGAGTATCGCGCGCTGAGAGAGCGCCACTCGATGATCGAGCTCCTCTCGGCTCCCGAGCTCGCGGTCGAAGCCACCCTCCAGCCGCTGAGACGCTTCCCCCTGGATGCGGCGATCATCTTCATGGATATCCTCCCGCCGCTCGCCGGCATGGGGCTGGAGATCTCGTTCGGAGGGGGAGACAGGGAAGGCCCCCGCGTCGGCAACCCGATCTCCCGCACACGCGACATCGACGTGCTGGCCGTTCCCCCCGCCGCCGAGGCGCTGGCCGCGCACCTGGAGGCCATTGCCATGGCGCGCGCCGAGCTCCAGTCCAGCGGCACGCCCCTCATCGGCTTCACCGGCGCGCCATTCACGCTGGCAAGCTACGCGATCGAGGGGTCGGGGAGCAGGAACTACGCAAAGACAAAAGCGCTCATGTACGCCGAGCCCGCGGCGTGGCGGCGGCTGATGTCGAAGCTCGTGACCGTCCTCGCGGACTTTCTCAATGCGCAGGCGCGCGCCGGGGCCGCCGCGCTGCAGGTCTTCGACTCCTGGGCCGGCATCGCCCTGGGCAGGGACGACTACGTGCGCTACGTCCAGCCCTACAATCGACAGCTCTTCGCGGCCGTGCGGGCGGCCGGAGTCCCGGTGATCAACTTCAGCACGGGCACGGCGGCATACATCGAAGAGGTCGCCGCGTGCGGGGGCAATGTGATCGGCGTCGACTGGAGACTGCCCATCGATTCGTACCGCAGCAGGATCGGCCCCGACCAGGCCATCCAGGGCAACCTCGATCCCGTCGCGCTCCTCGCTCCCTGGCGCGAGCTGAAACCCCGGATCGAGTCGATCCTCGCATCGGCGGGTGGCAGCGGACACCTCTTCAACCTCGGGCACGGCATCCTCCCGGAAACGCCCATGGATTCGGTCGCCCGGCTTGTGGATCACGTGCACGCATGGAACGGAGCCGCGAGGTGAGCGCTCCCGTCGGCGTGCTCCTCATGGCCTACGGAGGCCCCGACTCACTGGACGACGTCCCCGGCTACCTTGCCGACATCAGGATGGGGCGGCCGACGCCTCGCGCCGTCGTGGAGGAGATCGCGGATCACTACCGGCTGATCGGGGGAAGGTCTCCCCTGCTCGCGCACAGCTTCCGACAGTGTGCGGCCCTCTCTGCGCGGCTGGACCCCGCACTCTACCGATGCTACCTGGGCATGAGGCACTGGACTCCCTGGATCGAAGAGGTGGTCGGAACGATGGCGGAGGAGGGGATCACCCGCGCGGTCGGGATTGTCCTCGCCCCGCACTACAGCTCGATGAACACCGAGCGCTATTTCCAGAAGGTCGCAGTCGGCCAGGAGTTGTACGGGACGTCGATCCAGTTCGTCTTCGTGAAAAGCTACCACGATTCCCCGCCCCTGTTGGACGCGCTTGCCCGCAGGGTGGCCGAAGGTCTCGGCCGGTGGCCGGCCGACGAACGGGCCGGAGTGCATGTCGTCTTCTGCGCCCACAGCCTTCCGTCGCGCGCAATCGCGGAGGGTGACCCGTACGATTCCCAGCTTCAAGAAACCGCCCGCCAGACCGCACTGCGCGCCGGTCTTCCACCCGAGCGGTGGTCGTGGAGCTACATGTCCGCGGGAAAGAGCCCCGAGCCGTGGCTGGGCCCGGACCTGCCGGACCACCTCACCGCGCTCTCGAGGCAGGGCGTGCGGGACGTGGTGTGCGTCCCCGTGGGCTTTGTCGCCGACCACGTGGAGGTTCTCCACGACGTCGACATCGAGGCACGCGCCAGGGCGGAAGCGGTCCGCGTCAGGTTGGAGCGGCCGGGCTCGCTCAACGACGATCCTCTCTTCATCGAAGCGCTTGCGGGCGCGGTAACCGCCCGTGCGCGGGAGGCCGGCTTCACCGCCAACGGGTCGGCCTCGTGAAGAGGCTCCTCATCATCGGCGGCGGCATCGCCGGCCTGTCGGCGGCCTGGGCGGCCTCCCGCGCGAACGCGGAGCTGGAAATCACCCTGGTCGAACGCGACGAGCGGCTCGGCGGGAAGATCCGCACCGACATGGTCGACGGCTTTCTCCTGGAACAGGGGCCGGACAGCTTCCTCACGACGAGACCGGAGGCACTGGAGCTCTCCGAGGAGCTGGGGATCGCGGGCAGGCTGGTTCCCCGGACCCCGCGCAAGCTCCATTCCCTCATCATGCACGGCCATGCCCTTTCTCCCCTGCCGGACGGCTTCTCGGGCATGGTGCCCATGGACACCGCCGCCCTGGCGGTCAGTCCCCTCCTTTCGGAATCGGGCAGGAGACGCGCGCTGGAGCAGCAACCCCTGCCGGCTTCGCGGGACGGGGAGGACGAATCCGTGGCATCCTTCATGGTCCGCCGGTTCGGCGAGGAAGCCTTCCAGCTTCTCGTGGAGCCGCTGGTGGGAGGGATACACGCGGGAGACGCATCGCTTTTGAGCCGGGAGGCCGTCCTGCAAGCGCCGCGCGCGTCCTCCGAGCCGGGCACGGAGGGCAAGCCGCCGTTCCTCACTTTCCCGCGGGGCACGGCAGAGCTGGTCCAGGCCCTGGAAGCGCGGCTCAGCGGGATTACCGTCCTCCGCGGGACCGGCGCGGAATCGGTGAGACGGAGCAGGAGCGGGTACCTCGTGGAGGTGTCCGGCGCCCGGCGCTGCGAGACCGATGCGCTGATCATCGCCGCCCCGGCGCACGAGACCGCCCGCCTGGTGGCGCCCCTGGACGCAGGGATGCAGGAGCTGCTCGGCCTTATCCCTTTTGCCTCCACGGTGGTGATCCATCTCGCCTACCGGCGGTCGGACGTTTCCCATGCCCTCGACGGCTACGGCTACCTGATCCCGAGCGTCGAGCACAGCGACCTTGTTGCATGCACCTGGACCTCGCAGAAGTGGGCAGGACGGGCCCCTGACGACCACGTCCTTCTGCGGCTCATGGCGGGCCGGTTCGGCCGGCGGGACCTGTTGGGAAGATCCGACGAGGAGCTGTTCGAGCTCGCCAGCGCCGAGCTGTCCGCCACTCTGGGCATCACGGCCGCACCCGTGCTGCAGCGGCTGCACCGCTGGGACATGGGAATGCCGCAGTACACCGTCGGACATGTCCGGCGGGTGGATGCCATCAACGCGCGCGCCGCGGCATTCCCCGGGCTGTTCCTTGCCGGTGCGTCGTACGGCGGGGTCGGGATTCCGCAGTGCGTGGAATCCGGAACCCGGGCCGCCGCCGCCGCATGCGGGTATCTCGCAAAACAGGGAGTGCACACGTGAAGACACACAAGTCGCCGTTTCGAACCGTGAAATCCCGGGAGCTTTTCGCCGAGGCCGTGACGCTTCTCCCCGGGGGAGTCGATTCCCCCGTGCGGGCGTTCAAGGCGGTCGGGGGAGAGCCCCTGTTCATCGAGCGCGGGGAAGGACCCTGGCTCTTCGACGTGGACGGCAACCGCTACATCGACTATGTCCTCTCGTGGGGGCCGCTCGTGCTCGGGCATGCCCATCCACTCGTGCTCTCCGCCCTCGCCCAGGCGGCATCACGGGGGACGAGCTTCGGCGCGCCCAGCCCCCTGGAGCTGGAGCTTGCCCGCCAGGTCCGCGGGCTCATGCCGGGCGTGGAGATGATCCGGTTCGTCAATTCGGGAACCGAGGCGGTGATGAGCGTGCTCCGCCTGGCCCGTGCGTTCACCGGCCGGGACCGGATCGTGAAATTCGCCGGCGGATACCACGGCCACGCCGACATGCTCCTCGTCCAGGCCGGCTCCGGAGCTGCGACCCTCGGCCTGCCCGACTCACCGGGAGTGCCGGCAGCGGTCACGGCAGATACCCTCTCGTGCGCGTACAACGACCTCGACGCAGTGGCGGAGCTCTTTGACCGGCAGCGGGGAAAAATCGCGGCGGTGATCGTGGAACCGGTCGCGGGGAACATGGGCGTCGTCCTGCCGGAGCCGGGTTTTCTGCAAGGTCTGCGGACCCTGACGAAGGCCGACGGCGCGCTCCTCATTTTCGACGAAGTGATGACCGGGTTCCGCGTCCATCCCGGCGGCGCCCAGGCCCTGTACGGTGTGCAGCCGGATCTCACGGTGCTGGGCAAGGTGATCGGCGGCGGCCTGCCCGTCGGCGCGTACGGAGGACGCCGGGACATCATGAATCTCGTTGCACCGGCGGGACCCATGTACCAGGCGGGAACCCTCTCAGGGAATCCCCTTGCCATGAGCGCGGGGATCGCCACCCTGAAGGAGCTTTCCGTTCCAGGGACGTGGGACCGGCTCGAAAAGACGACGCGACAGCTTGCCGAGGGGCTGTCCCGTGCCGCGAAAGGCGTAGGGGTGCCGCTGCAGGTGAGCCATGCGGGCTCGATGTTCGGCGCGTTCTTTTCCGATGAGCCGGTAAAGGATTGGGAGAGTGCGAAGAAATCGGACACCGGCAAGTTCTCACGGTACTTCCGGCGGATGCTCGAGGAAGGCGTCTACCTGGCGCCGTCACAGTTCGAAGCAGGCTTCGTTTCCACCGCGCATGGGCAGGCCGAGGTGGATGCCACGCTGAAGGCCGCGGAAATCGCCCTCGCCGGACTGACCTGACCGGACTGACCTGAGCTATCGGGGTCCCGCGAACACCAGCAACGCGAATACCAGGGGCAGGTAAAGCACCGAGGTGCGCAGAACCATCCGCGCGCTCTGCGGTGTCTTCCGCATGAAATGGAACACTCCCGCTGCAAGGAATCCCGCGCCGACGAGGAGAGACCCTGCCAGGGCAAGGCTGCTGGAGATCCCCGCGAGGAACGGCACGGCGCTCAGCGGCAGGAGGAGGCACATGGCCACGATGATCACCGATGCCGCGGCCGCTCCCGTCGGTTCTGAAACGGGGAGGACCCTGATTCCCGCCCGCTCGTAATCGTCCCGGTACATCGTTTCGATCGCAAGGAAGTGGGGAAACTGCCAGAGGAAGAGGATCCCCGAGAGTATCCATGCGCCCGGCTCAAGGCTTCCCCGTGCCGCGGCCCATCCGATGAGGGGCGGCGTCGCCCCCGACAACGCCCCGATGGCCGTGTGCAGCTCTGTGCGCCGTTTCAAGGGCGTGTAGACGAGCACGTAGCTCACGAATGTGAAAAGCCCGACCATCCCGGCAACCCAGCCCAGCCGTACGGTCAGGAGGAAGAGCGCGGCGGCGGTGAGGATGACGCCGAAGGCGAGCGCCTGCCGCGGCATGAGTCGCCCGCCGGGAAGCGGCCGGGATGCCGTGCGCCGCATCAGCCGGTCGGTGGTGCGCTCCAGGTACGCGTTGAGCGCGAAGATGCCGCCCGCCAGAAGGCCGGTGGCGATCGTCATGAGGGTGAACCTGTACCAGTCCTGGAATCCTTCACGGTCCGCGAGGGCGAAGGAAGCCATTGCCACGATCAGGATGAGGATGGTGATCCGGGGCTTGATGAGCTGGAAGTAGCTCTTCATGCGTGCCTCGCCGCGCGGAGGGTCCAGAGTGACAGGACCATCGTCTCCGCCAGGAGGGCCGAGCCCATCCCGAGGTGCAGCACGGCGAGAATGACCGCAGGGGCAGGGAGTGAGGCGGCGCCCTGCAGAGCGAGGTACGTCAGCGGACCGAGGGCGATCTGGGCGGAGACGGACCACAGCGCAAGCCTCGCAGGCACAAGCGCCGTACGCGCGGGGCTCCCTGCCGATGCCCGTGCGCCTGCTTGCCGTGCGGCGAGCCAAGCGGCGGCGACGAGGCCCGTGGCGAGAACGGCGCCGGCCACGTGGGGCGCCACGCCGAGGATCTTGTGACGGAAGCCGGCGCCCGCCAATCCCTGTAGAAGAAGGGCGCCGGCAGCCGCCACGCCGGTCACCGCAGGACCCCGCGATGCGGCTCCGCTGCTCCGCGCCTCCCCCGGGGCCTGCCAGCGCGGAGAGATGAGGACGACCAGCGCCGTCAGGATGCAGAGAAAGGCCTGCGCGGTGAACGCGTGAACCGTGGCGATGCCGTAGCTGTGGCTCTCACCGAGACGCACCCGCACTCCGCCGAGCAGGGCCTGCCCGACGATTCCCACGATCGCCGCTGCGGACACGATCCGCACGGCGGCGCGCCTCTCCCGGACGAACGCCCAGCCGGCGAGGACGAACGTGAGGATCCCGACGCTTCCCGCCGCCACCCGGTGGAAATACTCGAAGATTACCGGTCCCTGGAGGTGCCCCACGGGGATCACACGTCCATACGCCAGCGGCCAGTCAGGAACCGAGTCTCCTGCTTCGTTGCTGGTGACCAGGGCGCCCATGAGGATGAGGAGGAAGGTCATTGAGAGGGTGACGACCCCAAGTGATGAGAGTGCCTTGCTGCTGGATGTCACGCTGGTCTGACTGCCCCCGTAGCGCAATGTACAGAATTGACAGCCCCGGGAACAGGAGGAGCTCCGCGCGGCATTGCCCGTATCGCCCTATCCGTGCTTCACTGCGGGGCAGGCCTCGCCATGTTTTCCCACAGGGTACCCTCAGACCATTCGGCAAATCGTCTCGCGGCGGCCCTCGTCGAGCGGCGCGCCCCCGGCGCCCCCCCCCTCCTCGACCTCACGGAATCGAATCCGACGCGCTGCGGGTTCCACTATGACCAGCCCGCGCTTCTCGGCGCTCTGGCAAGTCCCGGCGCCCTGCTCTACGAGCCTCACCCGCAGGGACTCGCGGCCGCGCGGGCCGCGGTGGCGGGCTACTACGCGGAGATCGGCTCCACGGTGGACCCGGAATCCCTTTTTCTCACGACGGGGACGAGCGAGGCCTACACGCAGGTGTTCAAGCTGCTCGCCGATCCCGGCGACGAGATCCTGGTCCCCACGCCGGGGTATCCTCTCCTGGACGTGCTCACCGGGCTCGAGGCCGTCCGGCTTGTCCATTACCTGCTCGTGTACGAAGAACGGGGCGGCTGGGTGATCGACCGCGAGCGCCTGCGGGCGAGCATCAGCACCCGCACGAGGGCGATCGTCGTGGTCAGCCCGAACAACCCCACGGGCTCGTACCTGAAGCGCGTCGAGCTGGAGGAGTGCAACTCGCTCTGCCGCGATTTCGGTCTCGCCCTCATCGTCGACGAGGTCTTCTCGGACTACGGCAGGGGCCTGGATCCCGCGCGCATAAGAACGGCGGCCGGCAATGACGGGGCCCTCACATTCACGCTGAACGGATTTTCCAAGCTTGTGGGTCTTCCCCAGCTGAAGCTGGGTTGGATCCACGTGAGCGGTCCCCGGCATCTCGCCGGACAGGCCCGCGAGCGGCTGGCCTTTGTCACCGATGCTTTTCTCTCGGTCTCCGCGGCCGTCCAGCACGCGGCACCCGCGATCTTCCGTCAGCGCGTCCCGATGCAGGAGCAGATCAACCGCCGCCTGGAGGAAAACGACAGGGCGCTGAAGGAGTGCGTGTCCGGGCTTGCCTGCTGCCGGGTGCTGGAGCGCGAAGGCGGCTGGTACGCGGTCGTGGAGATCGCCGGCGACGTGTCCGACGAGGACCTCGCCGTCCAGCTGCTCCGGGAGGACGGCGTGCTGGTTCACCCCGGGTACTTCTACGATTTCGCAGCCGGAGAGTTTCTCGTCCTGAGCCTTCTGCCGCCCGCAGGAGACTTCCGCGAGGGCGCGGCGAGGCTCGCCGCGCGGCTTCGGTCCGCGGTCCCCCCGCCCTAACGCGCACCGCGGTCACGGTACCCCGTGACCGCGGTATCTGGGGCCGTGTCCGCCAGTGCCAGCTGCGCCAACGCGGTACGGGCTCCTAGCGATCGAGGATCTCCCGCATGCGGGACGCGAGGGCCTGGCCGGTGAAGGGCTTCGAGATCAGGTCCATCTCCCCCTCCCACGAGACGTGGCTCCTGATGACGTCATTCCTGTAACCGGACATGTACAGCACCTTCAAGTCCGGCATCCCTGCGCGCAGCCGGTCGCACAGTTCCGTTCCGGTCATGCGCGGCATGACCACGTCCGTCACGAGCATGGCAATGACGCCCCCGTGCTCGAATGAGACCTGCAGCGCAGACACTCCGTCTGCCGCCTCCAAAACGGTGTAGCCTAGTCCGCGCAGGTGGCGGGAGAGCAGCATGCGGATCGGCGCCTCGTCCTCCACGAGGAGGATCGTCTCGTTTCCCCCGGCCGGTTGTTCCTGCTCTGAGGCATCCGCCTCCTGCGGCAGTTCGGCGCTGCGGGGAAGGTAGATCATGAACCGGGTCCCCTCGCCGGGTCGGCTCTCGACCTCGATGCTCCCTTTGTGCTGCTTGACGAGGCCGTAGACCGTGGACAGCCCCAGCCCTGTGCCCGTGCCCTGTTCCTTGGTGGTGAAAAACGGATCGAATATTTTCGCGATCGTGCCTTCGTCCATCCCTTCTCCTGTGTCGCTGACGGTGAGCAGGACGTAGCGGCCGGGCGGCACGTCGTCGTGGCGCCGGGCGAAGACCCCCTCCAGGAACTCCTCCGTCGTGGCGATGGAGAGCCGCCCTTCCTCGGCGATCGCATCCTGCGCGTTCAACGCGAGGTTCAGGAGGATCTCTTCGATGCGACCCTGGTCCGCTGCGACCGGGCAGGGAGAAGTCGAAAGACGGTAATCGATGGTGATGCTCTCCCGCAGCGCCTGGCGCAGCATCGGGCTGCACCCCCGCACGACCCTGTTGAGGTCCAGGGGCCTCAGGTCGAGGAGCTGCCGCCTGCCCAGGGCGAGGAGCTGGCTCACGAGGTCACGCGAGCGCGAGCCGGCCTTGATGATTTCCCGCACCGACAATGCAGGGTCCATGTCAGCGGGCACTGTCTCCCTCAGCAGCTCCGCGTGACCGAGGATGACGGTGAGCAGGTTGTTGAAGTTATGCGCGATGCCGCCAGCGAGGATTCCCAGTCCTTCCAGCTTCTGCGAGGAGGCGATCCGGCGCTCCAGGTCCAGCCTTTCGGCCTCGGCATGCTTGCGCTCCGTGATGTCCACGATCACCTCGGCGACCATCCACTTGCCGGACTCGTTCTGATACGGCAGCGCGGTGACCTGGGTGACACGGTTGTCCTCGTTGGGAAGGGACTGTTCACGGACCTGGACCTTTCGGGTCCGAAGCGCCGCTTGCATGGCACATTCCGGGCAGGGGACCGAGCTGCCCCGGAAGTACTCGTGGCAGGACCGGCCCCGGGGGTCGCCCAGCAGCTTCCGCCGCGCGGGGTCCACGTATTGCACGATGAAATCCTCATCGATGATGTCCAGCCCGGTCCGCGTCGTGGCAATGACGAACTCCAGCCGCTGCCACACGGCCTCGCGCTCCGCTTCCAGGCGCTTGCGCTCGGTGATGTCCACGAGTGAGCCCTCGAGAACTCCCTGCCCGGGAATCAGCTTCACTGACTGCAGGCAGTTGCGCACCTCCCCGCGCGCGTTCAGCATCCGGCATTCATAGTTCGTGACCCGGCCGTCGCGGGCCAGCATGGCCTGCAATTGCTCGCGTTCGTGCGGGTCCGCCCAATGGATCGCCGACGGGCTGCCGATCATCTCCTCGCGGGTACGGCCGCAGAGCTCCAGGAGCATGCCGTTGACGTCGATGACCTCCGACCCGTCGAGCCGGGTCCGGAACATTCCCACTTCCGCGTTCTCGAACAGGTCCCGGTATTTCCTCTCGCTCTCCCGCAGCGCTTCCTCGGCATGCTTCAGCTCGCGGCGGGCCCGGAACTCCTTGGCAAAGGACCTCTCCTGGTACAGGGCGAGGACCGACAGCACGACCGCCATTGCCGCGGGATTGCTGATGAGCCAGATACGTTCCGTCTGCGTCAGGAACTCCCCGGCGGCGGTGATGTACACGCCCATCGCCGCCAGGGGAGGGATCAGGACGGCGAAGAGATACTTGCGCGCCCCTCCCGCGAACGCGAAATCGCCGAAGATGCAGACCAGGAGGGAGGAGATGAGCGCGGTCTTCCCGAACCGCGGGAACTCGGGCCGGGTCGCCAGATCGGCGGTGATTCCGCACATCATCACGATCAGGCCGGTGAGCTGCACGATGTGGAGAGGAACAGCGAAACGTCGATGCTTTGGAAATACGAACAAGGCATAGGAAAGAAAGAGAAGGCCCGGGATGAGCGCACCAACCCTCCAGGCGAGGATCCCATGCAGGGGCGGGCTCACGTGATCGATGTACATGAAGACGAGCAGCATCGGAACCAGGATCAGGCTCATGACCAGCCCGAGGTTCCTGGTTTTCAAGCTCGTTTCGAGAGAATAGGAGGGCTCTTTTTCCATGTCATTCCCTCTTTGAACTGCAGCAAGGGTTTCTGCCCCGGACGCCCCCAGGGTATATTGGAGGGAATGATTATATCATAGGAAACCCGGCTACGCTGCGCGGGCCGTTTTTCTTCTCAAGGCGCCAAGGACGACGAGGACAATGCCCACGGCGGCCAGAACCCCGCCGATGAGCGTCCATTTCATGTGTCCTGCCATCTCACCCTGGGTGAGGACATTTGTCCCCTGGAGCACCCAGATGCCACCGGTCAGGACCAACAGCGAGCCCAAGATGATGAGGATCCATTTCATCAGGACAATATACTGAGAATCGCGCGCCCGGATGGGCTCTCAGCCGTACGTGTATTCGGGGGGAGTGCCGAACTTCGGATCCCTGGCCTTTTCCAATATCACTTCGGTGATCGACTGCTTCAGGGTGCGCTTGTGGTCGAAGTAGTCCGAGCGGATCCGGCCCGCCTGCGCGGCGACATTCCGCTTCTCGATGTCGGTTTCGTGTGGCGTGTCCAGGTCAGCGATGGCACCCAGGACGTCCAATATCCCCCGGTTGAGCGGCCAGTCCTGGTCCTGCGACTCGTCGAGGAACTTTCCCAGGCTGTTGACCTCGGCGATCGACACCGGGTACAGCTGGTAGCCTTCCGCGGCCGAGGCGTACACCTTGTAGAGGAAACCGAGGAATACGCGGAGGGACTTTTCGTAGATCTCGTTGCTCTTCAACTCCGCGAACGTCTCGAATGTCGACTTCACGATGAACGGGTTGGGCGCGACGCAGTCGAGGTAGCGCTCCGGCTCGTGGCCCGAAAGAAGGACGTCGATGGCGAAGCGGTTGTTGCTCGCCAGCATGTTGATGTACAGGGGGTAGTTGTCCGGGGTGATGCCGAGCTTGTTCAGGAAGCTCGCGTACGCCCAGAGGGCGTTCGCCCCCCGTGGGGTCGTGGATTCCAGGATTTCGGTAATCACTCGGTGCTTCAGGAAGTCGACGTAGTCCTCGGAGATATGCCCGACCCGCGCCTCGTCCTTCAGCCTCTGAAAATCCATTCGCTTCCCCCGTGCTTCGTGTGCGGGGCGGGCGGACGGGGCGACGCGCCCCGTCCGTCCTATCCCGATATTCTCGTGCTACGATTTCCTGCGGGACGAGGAACCGCCGTTGCCCGCCTTCTTCGGCGCTGCCGGCGCGGGGGCGGCCGCCTCCTTGGCTGCCGCCTGGCCGCGGGAGGAGACGCGGATGTTGATCTGTTCCTTCGCTACCTTGTCTTCCTGCGCGAGCTTCGACTTCGTGAACTCCACCGACTTGCGGGGCGGCACTTCGAAGTCCTTGTAGCTCATCCGCGCCAGGAGCACCGGCGGGATGACTTCATTAAGATGCTTCGTGCTATCGAAGAAGAAGTTGCGGATTTCGTTGGCGTGGATGGCCACCTCTTCCATGTCGCGGTTTGTCTCGTCCAGGCCTTCCAGCTGCGCCACCTTTTCCAGGATGTCGAGGATGCAGCGATTCAGGGAGTCCTCCTGTCCGGCCTCCTCGTCCAGGTGCTTGCCCAGAGCGTTGAGGTCCGAGACGGTGAGGGAGTAGATCTTGTACCCATCCACCGGCACGTTGTACGCGGCCTGGAGAATGCCCAGCACCACGGAAAGAGACTTCGCGTACAGCCCGCCCGGGTGGCGCTCCGCCAGCAGGTTGAACGATGCAGTGAGCAGCTGGTAGTTGGGTTGGATGGAGCTGAAGAAGAGGAAGGGGTCGCGCGCGCCGATGAGGGCGTCGATGACCCAGTGATTCCCGATCTCCAGCACCTTGATGAACAGCGGGTAGTTCTCCCCCGTGAGCCCCGTCTTGTTCAGGAAGTGCGCGTAGGTGATCGCAGACTCCACCGCCTCGGGTGTCCGGCAGGCCAGGATCCCGCTCAGCATCTTGTTCTCGATCACCGCGATGTCGGTCGCGGTGTATGTCTTCGTCCTGTCAAGGATAACCATATGTCCTCCCTATGCCTCACACGCTATCAGTCTTCGAAGACGTTGGCCGGCAGCACCTCTTTCACGAGGTAGTCCGACTTCACCAGGAGGACCTGCGGGATGGCATCCTCCATCTTGCGGCGCTTGTCGAAGTAGTTGCCGCGGATGACGTTGCACTGGCGCGCGATCAGCTCCATCTCGTCGTCGCCCTGCCCCTCCAGCGAGGCGAGCCTGTCGAGGATGTCCAGGATAGCCCGGTTGACCGATTCGTCCTGGCCCTTCTCCTTGTTCAGGTGCTTCCCGAGGTTGTTCACGTCGTTGATCGCCACCTTGTGGATCTTGTAGCCGTCCTTGGCATAGCTGTACGCGGACTGCAGCGCTCCGAGCACGATCGCGAGAGTCTTCGGGTAGATCCCGCCGGGGTGCCAGTTGGTCAGGAGCCGGAAGCACGTGGAGACCAGGTGCTTGGTCGGTTGGATGGGCGTGAGAAAGAGGAACGGGTCGGTGACTCCCAGGAGGGAATCGATCACGAAATGGTTCTCCATCTCCAGCAGCTTGAGGAAGAGGGGGTAGTTCTCGTTCGTCAGCCCGCTTTTGCGCAGAAACCCCGAGTAGGTGATTGCCGCCTCCACCGCGTCCGTCGTCCGGCACGCAAAGATGTTGTTGATGATGTGGTTCTCCACCCTGAAGATGGACTGGTCTGACCACACCTCCTTGTTGAATTCGTCCAACTGCGCCATCGTTTCGCCTCCTATTTCCCCTTCTTCGCTGTTTCGGTGAACTTCCGCGTGCTTCGCGGTTTCACGAGTGTCTCTTCGTATTTCCTGCGCACGAGTATCTCGGGCGGCATCACGCTGCTCATGGCGCGCCGCTTGTCAAAGAACGCGTTGCGGATCGCCGTGGCGTGCGCGGAGTTCTTGTCCACGATCGGATCCTCGTTGTTGATGGACCGGTATTCCGCGATGTCCGCCAAGATGTCGAGGATGAAGCGGTTAATCGGGTCGTTCTGGTCGCGGGACTTGTCCAGGAATTTGCCGACCGCGTTCACGTCCTCGATCGAGAGCGCATACAGGGCGTGGCCTTCCTTCGCGCTGTGATACGTGCGGTAGAGGATCCCGAAGATCATCTCCAGGGTCAGGTCGTGCACGCTCCCCGGCGCGTAGGAGCGCAGCGTCTTGAAGCAGAACTCGATGATATACGGGTTGGGCTGCACCCGCGTGAACAGGTCGAAGGCCTTCTCCGTGCCGACCAGCGCCTCGACCACATAGCGGTTCTCGTCCTTCAGCAGCTCCAGGTACAACGGATAGTTGTCCCCATCCAGACCCTTGGCGCCAAGAAACTTCGCAAACTCCACGCACGCTTCGACAGCGAACGGCGTGTCCACTTTCATGAAGCGTGACACAGCCTGGAGCTGCAGCTTGTACAGTTCCTCTTCGTTCCAGAACTTCAGCATCGGAAAATGAAGCATTCGTCTCTCCGAATCGTCGGCTGCTAGAACTGGCCGTCTATACTGGCTATTCTATGCAAGTTGATCCCGGTTGTCAAACAATTAACTTTTTCTCGCACCTCTTGGCGCAGTGCGTTTCGCCGAAGCCTTCCTGGCGGTGGGCCGACCATTCTTGGCAGGAGTCCGACCCTTTTTGGCAGGGCTCGGCATTTTTTTCGCAGGGGCACGCGCCGCCGCAGCGTGGCTTTTTTGCAGGCTCACCTTCACTTCGGGTTCCTCACGTGCTTCGAGCGCCGGAGCGCTCGTCTCGGGCGCCTCCCAGTGGTAATATTTCGGTTCCATCGGCGCGCGCACGATGTCCTTGACGAGGAGCACGTCGGGGATAGCGTCGAGCATCCGCTTCGTGTTGTCGAAAAACGCCATGCGGATATCGTTCGCCTTGATCCCGATCTGCTTCGTCCCGCGGTTGTCGCTGTCGATTCCCACGAAATAGATGTCGAAGAGAATCTCCAGCAGGAGACGGTTGCGGGGATCCAGTTGGTCCCTCTCCTTGTCCAGGTGCTTGCCGATGTTGTACACGTCCGACATCCGCAGCGGGTAGATCTTGTTGCCGTCCTTGGATGTCTTGTAGGCGTTCTGGATGACTCCCAGGAGCGCGAGAAGGGCCTTCACCGAGAGCTCATTGCCCTTGAATTTCGCGAGGATGCGGAAGGTTTCCTTGACGAGGAACCAGTTGGGCTTGATCGGGGAGAACAGGAGGAACGGGTTTCTTGGCCCGACCAGGATGTCGATGGCGTATGGGTTGTTGGTCTCGAGGAGCGTGAGGAACAGCAGGTAATTTCTGTTGTTCATTCCCTCGCCGCTGACCGCCTGGGCGAGTCCGGCGGCAGCGTCCACGTGCTCGGGGGTGTTGCAGAGGATCACGTTGCGGGCGAGCGACAGCAGGGCGCTTCGGATTTTTTTCCGGTAGGTGTGGGCAGTCGCGCGTTTCCTGCCCTCGGTCCTGTATTTCGTGATTTTTGTCAGCACTCCGTGCCCTTTCCAAAGATTTTCGGTTCCGCAGGCGCAAAACATGACCCGCCGGCAGCGATTCCTTGACAATCCGGCGGCGAAACGGTAGCGTCGAACTGAAGATTCAGAGAATGCCGCGCGCGGAACGACTTTCCAGCCGCCTCGATACACTTCTCGAAGCAGTCTTTGTCGCACCACCGGATCCTTTCTCGCTGTATTGGGACATCGCCGCGCAGATCCGCCCCGACCAGCTTGCCCAGGCACAGAAAAAGATCAGGAAAACGCTGCGGCAGAAGGGAGAGATCGGCGCCGAATCGGCTGTCCTCGTTGCCTGCGTCCTGCACCTGACGGGATTTCCCGCTCACCGCATCCTGCACTTCCTCTCCCTGTACGTGCCCGGGGGCATCCGCCTTTCCCTGTTCGAGCTGGCCGTCAGCGCGATATTCCTGGGCGAGCCTCCCATTCCCGCTTCACTCCTGTACGACCTCACCCAATACACCTATCTGGAGAAGCGGCTCCTCGTCCGCAAGAGCCTGGAGATCTCCGATGTGCTGAAGGGATCGCTGAGTCCGGACGTGCTCCTTTACCTGTACCTGCTCGCGCTGCGCGACGACCTGAGCAACGAGAACATCCAGCTCATCGCTCTTATCATGAAGAACTGCTTCCCCGCTCTGGAGGTGCGCACGCGCATTGGCGGCGCGTCCCTGGAGGAGTACGGCGAGATCGCCCGTGCGTGGAAAAACGCGGAGCAGAGATCCCGCGACCTCGACATCAGCCTGGGATCAGGGGCCGAGAGGAGGGGCGCGCGCGCCTTCAACAGGAACTCCGCGTCGTTCTTCCTCGACAAGTACTTCTCCGACGAGGCGCTCGCTGAGATGCGCACCTCGGCGCCGGCCCTTGCTGCGCGGCGGGTCCCGCCCCGCAGCACCTCTGTGCGAAGGGCGACCGCCCGGACGGGGAGCGAGGAAGAGACCGTGACCGCGTCTCTCCGCAGGGAAACCGCGGCGGCCGGGACGAAGAGTCAAGCGGCAGGAGCGAATGTTTCGAGGCCGGTGAAGAAGACGACGGCGGCTCGTCCTGCCGAGCGCACGAACAGCAAGGCGCGAGGAGAACCTGATGCGGCCACCGCAGCCACGGTAGTCCGTGGCGGAAGTGGCATTCGGGCGGCCACCGCAGCCACGGTAGTCCGTGGCGGAAGTGGCATTCGGGCGGCCACCGCAGCCACGGTAGTCCGAAGCAGGGGCGGCGTTCGCGCTGCCGAAAGGCACACCCGTGCCGCGCACGGCGAGTCACGCATGAGTTCCTGGCCCGTCCTTCGCGCGGCACCCACCGCTCTGGCCGCGATTGTGCTGGCCGTTCTCCTCGTGCGTATGACCGCCGCGTTGGGATCAACGGTTGTTTCCCCTGCTCCGGCTCCTCCTGCACTGACATCGCTTCCATCGCCCGCCGCGCAGCAGCAACCGTCGCCTTCCGTGCCGGTAACGAGGACCTACGTGGTGAGGCCCGGTGACAGCCTCTGGAAGATCTTCACTTCCATGCGCGCGCAGAATGCGGACCGAAAAGGGTGGATGGATTTCCTGTCGAAAGCACAAACGCTGAACAGTCTCGGTGATCCGGACCAGCTTCAGCCGGGCAAGGTCCTCACTCTTTCCGCGCAGCAGTAGCGCGCCCCGCCGCCTTCATCGCGTTTGCCGCCCTCATCCCGCGCCATTATCTTACTGGCGGAGGTGTGACAACGTGAGACGTTTCTCGACTCTACTTTTCTCTTTCCTGTTTTTCATCGCCCTCGGTGCGGCAGCGTTCGGGCAGGCGAAGAGCCTCGCCATCACGAAGAACAAGACCGCGGTCGACGGGGTGGTGAATCCCGACGAATACAGCTTCTCAGAGAACTTCGGCGATCTCTCTCTCTACGTGAACCGCACGGCGGACGCGCTGTACCTCGGCGCGGTGGGCAACACGACGGGCTGGGTCTCCGTCGGCCTCGGCTCCCTGAAGATGGACGGCGCCACGATCTTCATCGGGTACGTTGGCTCTGACGGCAAGGTAAAGTTCAAGCCGCAGGCCGGCTCGGGTCATTCCCACAAGGACGTCGGTGACGACGTGTCCGGCACGATCATCTCGTACGCGATGAAGGAATCCGGGGACACGACCACGCTGGAAATCGCGCTGAGGCCGGCGGCCTACATCAAGGCGGGACAGTCCGCCCTTCAGATCATCTACGCGGAAGGAACGGAGAAGTCGTTCATCCCCCGGCACATGCTGCGGGGCGCACTCAGTCTCGCACTCGCGAAGTAGAAGTGTCCGCAACTGGAACGCCCCGGCGACGGGGCGTCTTTTTCGCAACTGTTCCAGCCCCGTTCCTGCCCCCTGTTCCAAAGTAGAGCGATGCACCTCGGGATTCGACGCGTTTGAAGTCGAATTCCGGCTGAAAACTCCAAAACATCTTATGGCACGCAAATTGCTAGTTTCTGGTCGGACAGTGTTCCCCTTGCCCGCCGGCGCGGGCACAAAAACTCTCGAGGAGGCGTAGGAAATGAAGGTGAAGTGGTGGAAGGCGATCGCGGTCGCCACGGGGCTTTCCTTTGCGGTCGCGGGCCTGGCTGCCGCCCAGGACAAGACGGTTCCCCGGACCCTGGTAAAGTTTGCGCAGGAGACGCTCGTCTCCTACGGGCAGGACACGCAGCTGGTGGCGTACGTGGAGAAGTCAAACGCGCGCCCCCAGGACATCGCGAAGCTGAAGGCGCTGGACGTGAGGTGGCAGAAGAAGGACAACATCGAGGCATTCGTGAAGACGCTGATGGCGAGCCCCGCGTCCGTGCGGCTGGGAAAGATCATCGGCGCGCACCTCTACGTGCCCGAGGCGTTCATCATGGATTCGCAGGGCACAATCATCGGTGAGACGAACCGCACCTCGACCTACTGGAAAGGCGAGCAGGAGAAGTTCACCGCCGCTTATGCCGGCGGCACGGGAGCGATCTGGTACGGATCACTCGCATACGACGAGAGCACGAAGACCAACTCGGTGCAGATCTCCGTTCCAGTGTCCAAGGGCGGCAAGGCGATCGGGACGATCACCTTCACCATCAATGTGGACGAGTGGGAGAAGCGGTAACCCGCTGCCCGGCTGTACGAGGAGGCAACCATGATATTTCTGAAACGTCTGGGCATCGGGGCGCGGCTCTCTCTCCTTGTCACGGGTCTCACCATCGCGGCAATCGCCGCGATGGTGGCCGTGATCGGCATTCAGGTGAACATGTTCGCCAAGGACAACGCGATCCAGTTCGCCATGGAAACGGCGAAGTCGAAGGGCGCCGCCGCCCAGAACATCCTGGAAAACGCGCTTGACCAGGCCGTGTCCCTTTCGAAGGTATTCGAGGCTGCCTCCGTCGTTGCGAACGCGGGCATCTCCCGCCGCCAGGCCAACTCGATACTCCAGTACTACATCGAGCACAGCCCGCAGCTCTTCGGCGCCTATGTCGCGTTCGAGCCGAACGCGTATGACGGCAAGGACGAGGATTTCGTGGACGAGTGGGGACACGACTCCACGGGCCGATTCATTCCCTACTGGACGCGCGACGACAGTGGTGCCGGCGTCCTGGAAGCGCTCAAGGACTACGACAAAATCGGCGCGGGAGACTACTACCAGGTGCCCCGGGTATCGGGCCGGCAGGCGATCATCGATCCGTACGTCTATAAGGTCCAGAACAAGGACGTGCTGATGACCTCTCTGGTCGCCCCGATCTTCAACAAGGACAGGGCATTCATCGGGATCGCGGGCATCGACCTCACCCTCGACGGGATCGGCAAGGTTGTCGAAGGCACGGTGCTGTACAAGACCGGTGCCCTGACCCTGTACACGGCCAACGGGACCGTGGCAGGGGCGAAGGACGCCTCGCTCGTGGGAAAGAAGATCTCCGATATCGGTCTGGACCCCGCGCTAAAAGCGAACATCGAAAAGCGCGAAGCGTTCTTCATGGAAAGGAAAGGGGCGAAGGGCCAGCAGGTGCTGACGATCGGCGAGCCCTTTCCCGTGGGCGACACGGGGATGAGGTGGACGGTGGCGGCGGACATACCACTCTCCGAGGTGCTCGGACCCATCACCTCCCTTCTCGCCCTCATCGTCGCCGTGGGCGTCGTGGCGGTGCTCCTGATCGTCGGCGCCGTGCTCCTCATCTCCCGCTCGATCTCGCGGCCGCTGGCCCAGGGCGTGGCCTTCGCGCGGAAGATCGCCGAGGGCAACCTCACGGCCAACGTGGACGTGGGAAAACGCGGAGACGAGATCGGCCGGCTGGCCTCGGCACTGAACGAGATGACCGAGAGCCTGCGCGACATGGCGCGGCAGATCCAGGACGGGGCATCCCAGCTGGCCGCGGGGACCGAGCAGCTTTCCACCTCGGCGCAGCAGCTCGCCGAGGGGGCGCAGAACCAGGCCTCGACCCTGGAGGAGACATCGGCGGCGATCGAGGAGCTGACCGCGTCGGTGGGGCAGGTGTCCGACCACGCCCAGTCGCAGTCCTCCACGGTTCTGGAGACCACCGCGAGCATGGAACAGATGATGAAATCGGTGAACGAGGTCTCCGGAACGCTGGAGAAGGTGGCGGTGAGCGCCGGCAGCTCCGTCGAGCGCGCCCAGCAGGGTGCCAGCTCGGTGAAGCAGGCCATCGTGGCGATCAAAGACATCTCAGAGAGCTCGGAGAAGATCGCGGGCATCGTGAACGTGATCAGCGACATCGCCGACCAGACCAACCTCCTCGCGCTGAACGCTTCGATCGAGGCGGCGCGTGCAGGGGAGCACGGGCGGGGATTCGCGGTGGTCGCCGACGAGGTGTCGAAGCTTGCCGACCGCAGCGCGCACTCGACAAAGGAAATCGAGTCCCTCATCAAGGAGACCCTGAAACAGGTGCAGCAGGGCGTGCACCTCGCCGAGGGCTCGGGCGCCTCGATGCAGGAGATCATCGTCGGGGCCATGGAGGCGTCCACGATGGTGGCCGCTCTGCAGAAGTCAATCGGGCAGCAGGCGGGAGCCATCAAGGAAATCGCCCGGTCCGTTGCGAACCTGAACGAAATGAGCCAGGGTATAAGTGCGGCCACCGAGGAGCAGACGACGAACTCGAAACAGGTCAGCAAGGCCATCGAGGGCGTGAACGAGATCACTCAGGCGGCGGCGGGCGCCGCCGAGGAGATGGCCTCCTCGGTACAGCAGATGGCCGGCATGGCGCAGCAGCTGCAGGGCCTGGTGGCCCGGTTCAAGCTGAGCCACGAGAGTGAGAGCGCGCCGGTCGCGGGCGTCATCGCCGCGCACCAGGGGCAGGGAGCGCCCCGGGCCCTCGTCCAGGGGTGAGGGGACAGGAGCCCGAACCGCGTTGGAGCCGGTTGGAACAGGCAGACACGGACCTAGATGCTGGGCTTCGCCCAGCGTGCCCTAGTGTGATTTCAGCCAGTCGACCATGCCCCGGGCGAACACGGGCAGGTCGGCTGGCGTTCGCGAGCTGACCAGGTTTCCGTCCACGACCAGCGGCTCATCCACCCAGAGCGCACCCGCGTTGACCATGTCGTCGCGGATGCCCACTGTGCTCGTGGCCCGCCGGCCCTTCAGGATCCCCGCCGAGATGAGGACCCACCCGGCATGGCAGATGAAGGCGACGAGCTTTCCCGACGCATGGATTTCCCGGGCCAGGCCGAGAACGTGAGGGTCGCGGCGCATCTTGTCCGGAGCGAAACCTCCGGGGACCAGGAGGCCGTCGAAATCGGCCGCGCTCAAGTCGGAGAACGCCGCGTCGGTCCGACAGGGGTATCCGTGCTTTCCCGCATAGGTCTTCCCGGCGGCGGGTCCCGCAACGACGACCTTCCAGCCCTCTTCCTCGAGGCGGATGCGGGGGTACCACAGCTCCAGGTCCTCGTAGATGTCGTCCACTACGGCGGCGATTCGTTTCATCGATGATCTCCCGGCTCAAAGGTAGCAGGGAATCCCCGCTTTCGTCGACCACACTGGCGTTTTCTCATCGGCTGATACATACTACTGGTTGGTCCGTATGAAGCGTCTGCTTGTCGTCGAGGATGACCCGACTATCATGAGTCTCATCGTGATACTCCTCGAACGGGAGGGGTACGGGGTGATCCAGGCCATCTCGGCGGAGGAAGGGATCTGCCTTGCCGCGGAACAGGCACCGAACCTGATCCTCATGGATGTCGCGCTCCCCGGAATGGACGGGCTAGAGGCGACGCGGCTGCTGAAATCGAGAGAGGGAACCTCCCGGATTCCCGTCGTGGCGCTCACCGCACAGGCCATGAAACAGGATGCGGAAAGGGCGGCGCTCGCCGGTTGCGACGGATTCATCGTGAAGCCGCTTTCCACGCCCCAATTCCTGATCGAGATTGCCCGGTTCCTTGGGGTGGCAAAGGCGTAGGCGGCATGGGGCGCGGCCACCGCATCCTTGTCGTCGACGACGACGAGACGATCCGAGGTTTTCTCCGGGACCTGCTCACCGCCAACGGCCATGACGTGGATGCGGCGGCGGACGCCCGCGGCGCGGCGGACATGCTCAAGTCCGGGGAGTACGAGCTGGTTCTCACAGACCTGATGCTCCCCGACGGTGACGGCCTGGAGATTCTGCGGATGGCCCGGGCTCGCCCCTACGAGCCGGAGGTCCTGGTCATCACCGCGTACGGCACAATCGATTCCGCGGTGGAAGCCGTCAGGGCCGGCGCCTTCGACTATCTCACCAAGCCGATCGCCACGCAGAAGCTGCTGCTGACCGTGGACAGGGCAGTCGAGCGTCGTTCACTCCGCAGCGAAGTGAACAACCTCCGCCGGGAGGTCGGCGAGCGCTACGCGGCCGAGGGACTCGTGGCCGCGAGCCCCGGCATGCGCCGCGTCCTCGAGCTGGTGGACATCGTGTCGGCCACCGACTCGGCGATCCTCATCCAGGGGGAGAGCGGCACGGGCAAGGAGCTGGTCGCGCGCGCCATCCATTTCCGCGGTGCCCGCGCAGCCCGTCCCTTCATCGCCATCAACTGTGCCGCGCTGCCCGAAGCCCTGCTCGAAAGCGAGCTGTTCGGCTACGCCAAGGGCGCCTTCACAGGAGCCGCCGCGGAGAGGAAGGGGTTGTTCGAGGACGCCGATGGAGGGACCCTTCTGCTGGACGAGATCGGGGATATGCCCCTCCTGCTCCAGGGGAAGCTCCTCCGGGTGCTCCAGGAGGGGGAGGTCCGCCGGGTCGGCAGCACCTCGGTGCAGCGGGTCGATGTGCGCATTCTCGCATCGACGAACCACAGCCTGCCGCACCTCATTCTCGAAGGAAAATTCCGCGAGGACCTCTTCTACCGTCTGAACGTGATCCCCGTGGTCATCCCCCCGCTGCGGGAGCGGCGCGAGGACATCGTCCCTCTCTGCCGGCACTTCCTCACTCAATATGGAAGAAAGCTCGGCCGGTCTCCCCAGAGCCTTTCTCCGGAAGCCCTGGAGGCGGTGCTGGACCACCCCTGGCCGGGGAACGTCCGGGAGCTGGAGAACGTGATCGAGAGGGCCGTCACGCTCTCGAGCTCACCGGTGATCTCGGCCGAGGAGTTTCGCACCATTCTGACCCTCGGGCACGCCGTGTCCCGACCCGCAGCCCGCCCCGGCTCTGCGCCGTCGGCCCCGGAAGGCTCGATCCAGGCTGCGGAACGCGAGACCATCATTCGCGCGCTCCGGGAGGCCGAGGGAAACCAGACCCGGGCAGCCGAGGCGCTGGGGATGGGCCGAAATACACTTTGGCGCAAGATGAAAAAGTACGGGATCGAAGGCAGGACGACGGGGGGGCCGTCTGTTCCATGACAGTGGAACACGCTGTTCCACTTTGAACCAGTTCTTCCGCCGTTTCCGTGCTTGAGTGCGGGATCAGGCGTTGCTTCCGTCATTTTTGCACTGGTTTCGGCGGTATTCTGATGCCCGCGATCCTCCGGAACTTGGCATGATCGTTGCTTTGATACAGGGGGACATCCGGGCACGGACATTCTGTTTTCGAGGGGAGGATACGCGGTATGGGGAAAAGGGTTTTGGTCGTCGATGATGCGAATTTCATGCGCACCATCGTGAAGGACACGCTGGCGCCCAACGGTTTCGAGATCGTGGGTGAAGCGACCAACGGTGCGGAGGCTGTCACGAAGTACGCGCAGCTGAAGCCGGACCTCGTGACCATGGACATCACCATGAAGGTGAAGGACGGGCTGGAGGCGGCGCGCGAAATCCTCGCCGCGGACCCGAACGCCCGGATCGTCATGGTCACGGCGCTCGGGCAGGAGAAGATGCTCCTGGATTCGATCGCCCTTGGGGTGCGGGATTTCGTCGTGAAGCCCTTCACCAAGGAGCGCATCCTTTCGGCCGTGGAGAAGGCCCTGCACTAGGCCGAGGCGGAGGAAAGCAGACATGGTGAAAATCAACGCAAAACATGTAAACCCGTTCGTCGAGGCGGCGATGCGCGTGGTGACCCAGATCGCCGGCATCGAGGTTCGACGCGGGCACCTGTCCTACAAGGAAAAGGTGGAGCCCTCCTTCGGGGTGTCCATCATCATCGGGATCTACGGATTCCTCACCGGACAGATCGTGTACAGCCTGGACGGGAAGCTGGCCGAGCGGCTGGTGGACAAGATGCTGGAAGGCAAATCACCGCAGGAGAAGAAGATCATGTTCCTGGACTGCCTCGGGGAGGTGGCGAACATGATCACCGGCAATGCCACGTCGCTCCTGAACCAGAGGCGTGACCAGATCCTGAACATCACGACCCCCGCCATCGCATCGGGCACCAACCTGAGCGTGCACCTCGTTCCCAAGGCGGCGCTGGTGCTGGGGCTGATCACGCAGTACGGGCCCATCGAGATCAGCGTCGCGGTGGAGGAGAAGGAAACCCTGCAGGAAGTGGGCACGTCGGACGACGGGCTCCTGACAGAAACCTGATCCCGGCTCCCGCGGCAAGGACGGAGACACCCCATGGAAGTGAAGGCCGAGTACCTGGCGATCTTCAGCGAGGAGGCGAGCGACCAGCTGCGGGAGTGGGAAGAGAGCCTCCTTGCGCTGGAGAAGTCTCCGGGAGACAAGGAACCGCTGAACAACATGTTCCGCGCCATCCACACCCTGAAGGGGTCGGCAGGGTTTATCGGGTTCGACGGCTTGCAGAAGATGGCACATGACCTCGAATCCTCCCTTTCGAGCGTGCGCGACGGCGCCCGACAGTACGACGGGACGCTGGGAGACCTGCTCTTCAAGGGGCTGGATCTCGCCCGCTCCATGATTGATGCCTTCACGAACGGTCGCACCGGCGCCGATCAGGAGGTCGAGGGTTTCCTTGCCCGGCTGGCAGAGGCCGCGCGTGCGAGCAGCGCAACCATAGCTGCTTCCGGCGTTTCCAGGAGCGCCTCCGGGGCAACCAGGAGCGCCCCCGGCGCCTCCGAAGAATCGAAGGACACCCGGGCGTCGGGGCAGAAAGCGGCTTCCCCCGCGGCCGCGGCCCCGGCTCCCTTTGCAGCGCCCAAGAGGTCCACCGCGACAGCGAAAGAATCTCCATCGACGCCCATGGAGTCTCCCGAAGCGCCCAAATCGTCCCCCGAGACAGCGAAGGCGTCCTCCGAGACAGCGGGGGCGTCCCGCGAGGCGCCGAAGGCGTCCAGTCCTGTTCGGAACAGCACCCTCGTCGTCCGCATCGAAGGCCAGAACCGGGAGGCCTATCTCCGCTCGTGCCTCGTAAAGGCCCGGCTGGACCGGCTGGGCACGGTCCTCGACATGCAGCCGTCCCCTGAAGTCCTGCGCGAATCCACCGAGCCGTTCGTGTACACCGTGACGATTTCCGCGGCAATGGATGCGGCCGAGATCGTCTCCTCCATGTCCTTCGACCAGGTGTCAGTGGCTCCCGCAGCTTCCTCCGAAACCGAGGAGCGGCCGCCGGCGGAGCCTGCGAAAGCATCCCGGCCCGAGGAGGTCGTGCGGGTGTCCGTGCAGAAGCTGGATACGCTGCTGAACCTCGTCGGCGAGCTGGTGATCCACAACTCGGGATTTGTCGCCACGACACAGCAGTTGAAAGAGCAGTACGGCAAGACGAATTTCATCTACGACCTGGAGGAGAAGACCGAAGCCCTTTCCGCCATCACCCGGGACCTGCAGGACGGCATCATGAAGGCGCGGATGCTGCCCATTGCCAACGTCTTCAATCGTTTCCGCCGCGTCGTGCGGGACCTCGCCAAATCCAGCGGAAAATCGGTCGCGCTCGATGTCTTCGGCGAAGAAACGGAGATCGACAAGAAGGTGATCGACCGGATCGGCGAGCCGCTTGTCCACCTCGTGCGCAACGCGGTGGATCATGGCCTGGAGCCGACCGCCGACAGGTCCGCGGCGGGCAAGCCCGCGGCGGGCACGATCAGGCTCGGCGCCTACCAGGAGGGAGACCACATCTGCATCGAGGTCTCCGACGACGGGCGGGGCCTGGACAGGGACGCGATCCTTCGAAAGGCGCTGGAGAAGGGACTGATCAGCAGCGAGGAGGCGCCCCGCGCGAGCGCGGAGCAGGTCCTCGGCTTCATCTTCCTGCCCGGGTTCAGCACGGCGCGGAAGGTCTCCGATATCTCGGGCCGCGGGGTCGGGATGGACGCGGTGAAGCGCGCGGTGGACGAGATGAACGGCAACGTGCGCGTAAGATCCACCGCAGGGGCCGGCACCACGGTCACGATTTCCCTGCCTCTCACAATGGCCATCATCACTGCGGTCCTCGTGGAGGCCTCGGGCTCGACCTATGCCATCCCCATGTCCGCGGTCAGGGAGATCGTGAAGACCAACGATTCGATCCTGCGCACCGTGGGCACCCGGCGGATCATCCTCCTGCGCAGCGAAGTCCTCGCGCTGGTGAACCTTGCCGGCGCATTGGAGAGCGGCCACGACGTGGTGGAGCCGGCCCGGGCCGGCCGGCCGGTGATCGTCGTGGATTTCGAGGGGAGGAAGATCGGACTCGAGGTGGATGAGATCCACGGCTCGAGGGAAGTCGTCATCAAGAGCCTCAGCCGCCACTACCGCGAAGTCGAGGGGCTGATCGGCGCGTCAATCCTCGGCAACGGAAAGATAGCCCTGATCGTGGACGTGGAGACCATGATCAGCCAGCACCACAGGGGTGCAAAGGTCATGGGGAGCGCAGGCGATTCGGCCGTCCTGGAGCCGGGGACCGCGAAGGCAGCTCCGTCGTCTGCCGCGGCTCCCCCGCCTCCGGCCCCGGTGGAACCCCCCCAACCCGTGGTGCAGCACGAACCCATCGAACAGCTCGCCCGAGAGGTTGCCGGCGCAAAGGGAAGGCTGCTGGAAGACGTGAACATCCAGGGCGCCATCCAGGCCTCGATGTCCCTCACCCAGCTCACTGGACAGGAGATCCGGGTGAGCTTTCCGGAATCCAGGCTCGTCGCGATCAGGGACGTGGCCGAGATCATGGGTGGGGAAGAGAGCACCGTCGGCGGCATGTACGTCGGGGTGCAGGGGGACCTTTCCGCAGCGATGCTCCTGGTGATCCCCGAAAAGAACCTCCTCCTGCTCGACGACCTTCTCCACCGGAGGGCTGCCGGCAGCGTCAAAGACCTCTCTTCGGTGGACCTGTCGGCAATCTCGGAGCTGGGAAACATCCTGGCTTCCTGCTTCATCAATGCGATGGCGGACGCGGCGCACCTCACCTTGAGCCCCGAGGTCCCCGAGATCAGCATCGACATGTGCCTTCCGGTCATCGATTCGGTGCTCGCCCGGTTCAACCAGCCCGGCGAGAAGCTCCTGCTCACCGAGGCGATCATCTACGGCGGCGGGACGGAAAACATGGTCTGCCACCAGGTCATGTTCCTGGAGCCGGATTCGCTTCGGAAGCTGATGGACGCGCTGGCGGCCAGCGCTCCGGCGGTGGCGGCAGGAATGCCACCTGCGGTGACGGCAGGAATGCCGCCTGCGGCGGCGGGGTGATATGGACGGGGACACCGTGACCGTGAAGATGGCCGAGATGGACGTAGTGACGGACGGGCGGAGCCTGAAGACGATCCTCGGCTCGTGCGTCGGGGTGATCGTCAGGGACCCCGACCGGCGGGTGAGCGGGCTGGCGCACATCATGCTGCCTGCGCGCCGGCACGACGACGAGGCCATGGGCAAGTACGCGGATTCCGCCATCCCCGCGCTCCTCTCGCGCCTGGCGACGAGCGGGTGCCGGCCGGGCTCCCTGCAGGCTCTTCTGATCGGCGGCGCGCAGATGTTCCCCATGGGAAACAGCAGCCTCGCCTCGATCGGGGACCAGAACGTGGAAGCGGCGCGCAGGGTGCTCCAGGAGAAGAAGATTCCCATCGTGTTCGAGGACACCGGCGGAACGGCGGGACGCTCGGTCATTTTCAACAACACGACAGGGAAGGTGCTCGTGAAGACCCTGCAGTCGATTTCGGGAAGGGGAGGGACACGATGAACGCCCCGGCAGGCTCACTCCCGATGACCGCGGGTGCGGCGCTCGCGCAGGAGACCTTCGATAAGTTCCGCGCGCTGATCTACGAGAAGACCGGCATCCACATGCGGGAGGGCAAGCAGATCCTCATTGCCAACAGGCTGCGAAAGCGCCTGGTGCAGTTGAAGCTCGCGAGCTACGAAGAGTACTACTCCCTCCTCATCGCAGGGCGCGGCGCCGACACCGAGATGGCGCATTTCATCGACGCCGTAAGCACGAACGAGACGTACTTCTTCCGGGAGGGAAATCACTTCACGGCGCTTACCGCCACGATCCTCCCCGAGATGTTCCGCACGCAGGGCCGCGTGCGCATCTGGAGCGCGGGCTGCTCCACCGGCGAGGAGGTGTACACCCTGCGGATCGTGGCAGACCAGGCCGCCCGGGCCGCGGGGGCACGGGAACCCGAGATCGTGGGCACCGACATCAGTACGACGGTGATCAGCCGGGCGCGGGAGGGCATCTACCGGGACCGCGCCCTGCGCCTCGTCCCCTCCGAGCTTTTGAGGAGCTATTTCGTGCCCGTCGACAACGGCGCGTACCAGGTGAGCGCAGAGACGCGCGCGCGCGTGGAGTTCCGCGTGCACAACCTCTTCACGGATCCTCCGCCGTGGGAAGCGGTGAATATCATCTTCTGCCGCAACGTCATGATCTATTTCGACAAGCCGACGCAGACGAAGCTGGTGGACGGGATCTTCGCTCGCGCCATCCACCCCGACGGGTATCTGTTCATCGGTCATTCGGAGAGCCTCAGCGGCTTCACGAAGTGCTTCACCTATGCGTCGAGTCTGAAGGCGCCCATCTACAGAAGGAAAAAGGATGCCTCCGGCATCACAAAGGATGCCTCCGGCATCACAAAGGATGCCTCCGGCATCACAAAGGTTGCCTCCGGCATCACAAAGGATGCCTCCGGCATCACAAGGAAGGTGAGACCGTGATCCGCGTCATGATCGTCGACGATTCCGCCCTCGTGCGGAGAATCGCCTCTGATATTCTCACCGCCGATCCGGAGATCACGGTCGTGGCAACCGCTGCGCAGGCCGAGTTCGCCCTGCCGAAGCTGGAAAAGGAAAGGCCCGACGTCATCACCCTCGATCTGGAGATGCCCGGCATGGGCGGCCTGGAGGCTATCCGCCGCATCATGGCGGTACGGCCGACGCCGATCATCGTCCTGAGCGCGCATGCGCAGAAGGGCGCCGAGCTCACCCTGCAGGCACTCGATCTGGGCGCAGTCGACTTCGTGCTGAAGCCGTCCGCGTCTCTGTCCGGCGGGATCGACACGGTCGCGCGCGAGCTCACCGAGAAGGTGAAGGACGCCGCCCGGATCGTGTTCCCGCCGCCGGCGCCATCCGCGGCTTCCCCCGGTGCCTCGCCGCTCGCGTCGACCGCGCCAGGGGCCCTCGCCCCCGCGCTTTCGGCGCCGGCCGCGGCCCCTGTGCCACAGGCGCCTCCCCGCACGCCCGTCCCCCGGGGAAAGTTCGCAGAAGGCACGGAGTGCGAGCTTGTGGCAATCGGCACCTCCACCGGAGGACCGGTGGCGTTGAAGGCCGTGCTCTCGATGCTTCCCGGCGACCTGCCCGTGGGCATCGTCGTGGTGCAGCACATGCCGCCGGTCTTCACGCGGGCGTTCGCGGAGCGCCTGGACGGATGCTGCGAGGTCTCCGTCAAGGAAGCAGAGAACGGGGATGCCATCCTTCCTGGACGGGTCCTCCTGGCGCCGGGCAACTGGCACATGACGGTGTCGAAGCTCGGGACGGAGCCCCACGTCACGCTCAACCAGAACGAGACCGTGAACGGTCACCGCCCCTCGGTGGACGTGCTCATGCATTCGGTGGCCATGGAGTACGGCAGCCGCGCGGTGGGCGTCATCATGACCGGCATGGGCAGGGACGGCGCCGACGGCCTGCGGGAGCTGCACCGGCGGGGCGGCCGGGTGATCGCGCAGGACAAGGACAGCTCCGTGATCTACGGAATGAACCGGGAAGTCGTGCTGAACGGCGACGCCGACGAGGTGGTGCCGGTGGAGACAATTGCGGAACGGATCGTCGAGTTACTGCAGGACAGGACCTCGTCAAGGAAGGCCATATGAAGCTGAGCGAGCGGTACAACCTGGACAGCATCGGCAACCGGTCGCAGGAGATCGTGTACGAGGCGATCGAGCGGCTGGTGACGGAGGGCACGGCGATGTGCACGTGCGAGGAATGCGTGATGGACCTTGCGGCGTGGACGCTGAATCACGTCACTCCCCGCTACTACACCTCCCTGCTCTCCCCGCTGAACCCCGACCCGTCGCTGGAGCACAAGGTGCGCGTCGAGGTGGAGCTTGCCATTGCCTCCGGCTTGAAGCGGTTGAAGGCGCATCCACACCACGGCTGAGTGAGGACGGAATGACAATGCGAACACAGAGCAGGAGGGGACCTTTGACGCAGGGGGTCGGGCTGGACGTCCCGCCCCCTTCCAGACCGCCGAAGATCCTGGTTCTGGAGGACGAGAGCACCGTCCAGACCCTCGTCAGGGCGATGCTGAACATCCGGGGCTTCGAGTGCGACTCTGCACTCGCCGTCGCGGAAGCGCGCAAGCTCATGGAGCGGACGCGCTATGACATCGTGCTCGTCGACGTGCATCTCCCCGACGGGTCGGGACTCGAGCTCGTCGAGGAGGCCGAGGCCGACGATCCCCTGCTGATCGTCATGACCGGCAGCAACGACATCCAGACCGCCGTGCAGGCGATCCGCAATGGGGCGATCGACTTCATCACCAAGCCCTTCTCGGTAGGGCATTTCCTGCAGCGCATCGACAAGGCGGTCCAGGAATGGAGGTCCCGGGAGAAGCTGCAGGGGTACGCCGGCGCCCTGGAGCGCCTGGTGGAGATGAAGACGGAGGAGCTTTCCCGAACCTCGCGCCAGATCGACGAAGTCTGCGATATGACCGTGGCGGCCCTCGGCGCGGCGCTGAATCTGAAGGACCACGAGACCGCCGACCACTGCGCGCGCGTGTCGCAGAACTGCGTGACCCTGGGATCGCTCCTGTCGCTCTCGGACTTCGAGCTGAAGAACCTCAAGTGGGGCGCGTACCTGCACGATGTGGGCAAGATCGGGATTCCCGAGCAGCTCCTGCTGAAGAAAGGGGCGCTGCTTTCCGAGGAGAGGCGGATCATGGAGAGACACCCCGTCATGGGGCACGCAATGATCCGCAACATCGAGTTCCTCGCCTTCGCGACCGACGTCGTGCTGTACCACCACGAGAGCTACGACGGCACGGGGTATCCCCGCGGCCTGCGGGGGGAGCGCATCCCGCTGAACGCGAGGATATTTTCGGTCGTGGACACGCTGGACGCGATGACGTCCGACCGCCCCTACCGGGCGGCGCTCCCGTTCTCCGCGGTCACGGCGGAGCTGCGGAGCAAGGCGGGGACGATGTTCGACCCCGAGATCGTCGAAGTATTCATGACGGCGCCGGAAACAACCTGGCTGGTCCAGGGCGGCGTCGCCGTGCGGAGCTGAGAGAGGAGATCATCCATGGAAGCGGCGAAGATTCTGAGGGAAACCGGCGAGCTGCGGCAGTTCATCAGCTTTTCGGTGGGCGATGAGGAGTACGGGCTGGAGCTCCTGCGGGTGAAGGAGGTCATCCGGGTCCGCGAGATCACCTGGCTGCCCAAGGCACCGTCCTTCGTGAAGGGAATCATCAACCTCCGCGGCGATGTGATCCCCATCATCGATCTGCGGGACAAGTTCGGCCTGGAGTCCCGCGAGCATACTGCCACGACCCGCGTCATCGTCGTGGAGGTGGAGGGACGGCTCATGGGCATGGTGGTGGATTCCGCCAGCCAGGTCGTGCGCATTCCCGCCGACCAGATCGCGCCGCCGCCCCCGGTGCTGGGAGGGTTCTCCCAGGAGTTCATCACCGGGGTCGGCAAGCTGGACGACAAGCTGGTGATCCTGTTGAACGCCGACGCGATTCTCACGGTGGACGAGAAGATCGCCTTGTCCACCATTGACAACACGCTCCCCGGCACGGGAGCTGGCGCATAGCATGGCGGCTCCCGGTTCTTCCGCGCCCCTGACCGGCGGAAGCGCACACGCGCCCGTGGGAAGCGCGGGAGCGCCCCGCGGCGCCGCGGAAGCGCCCCCGCTTTCCGTCGAGCCCCTTCTTACCACCCACCGAATATTCGAGGCATGCGACTCCCAGAAGAAGTGCCTCGCCGTCCTGCACGGCGACCTCTTCGATTCGCGCCTGCCGGTGGCGCTCTCGGCGCTCGCTGCCGTGGGCACCCTCGCGGACACGCGAAGCTTTCCCTACGTCGCGCGGCTCCTGGCCAGCGCGCAGGAAGATGTGCAGAGCGCGGCCGTGCGCGCGCTGGGAACGATAGGCCATCCCGACGCGCCGCGTCTTCTCCTCGATCTGGCCAAAACCACGCGGACAGAGAAGTTGCGCCGGGAAATCCTCGGCGCGCTGGCATCCGCCGCGCCCGGGAACAAGGACGTGCTGGCGCTGATCCGGCACGCCGTCCGGACTCCCATGGGTGCGCCGGGCGCACGCGCGCATGCTGCGGGCCTGCTCCTGAAAGTCGGCGGAGAGCTCGCCCTGGAGGAGCTGCTGACCGACGCGCGGGAGGAGGTCCTCGACCAGGTTGTCACCCTTGCATCGGAGAACCCCGCGCTCCTGCCCCGGACGGTCACCCACTGCGCGCCCCTGTACGCGCGGCTCACCGCACGCAACCGTGCCACTCTCGTCGCGCTGGCCGCCGCCCAGCCGCTGCCGGAATCGCCGGGGGTGCTCCGCGACGCACTGTCTGACCCCAATGCGGAGGTGCGCCGGGCCGCCTATGCGGGCCTCGGCACGGAACCCCACCAGGCGCCGTGGTTTTCCGACATCGTCTCCGAGATGGTGGGGGCGGTGGAGGCCAACCCCGCGCTCGAGGACGAGGCGCAGCTGGCCATCGCGCGGATGGAGAAAATTCCCGACGGCCGGGCCGCCATCACTCCCGCCGTGCGCGCCGCCGTCATGTCCCGCATCGCCGAGCTGTACAAGCAGCTGACCGCCCAGGGCCGTAAGGTGTCCAGCGACACGCACGAGCTGGGCTGGCTGATCATGCGCTCGAAGGAGTACATGGAGTACTACGGCGACGAGGAGTTCAAGGCAGCCCTCCTTCGCTGGCTGAAGGGAACGAGCACCGACACTCCCGAAGGCCTCATGAAGATGCTGAAGGCCACCGCCGTGAGGGTGGAGGTGCGGCACTTCGACGGGTATTCGGCCCTCGCCGACCTCATCAAGAACCCGAAGCGGACAGGCATTGCGCTGGTGGCTCGTGAGCTCGCCCTGGCCCGGACCGGCAAATGCAGGGTCCTGTGGCATCTCGTGCGCGCCATCCGGCTCAGCGCCGTTTTCCTTTCTCCCGGCTGCAGCGGCGGGGACACCCAGCTCCTGAAATCGATCTTTTCGTGGTCCCGCCAGGAGAAGCTTTTCCGCCTGTCGGAGGCCGCGCTTGGCGCGATGGCGAAAGCCGACATCCCGGCGGCCGAGGCGGCGTGCAAGGAATGCCTCGCCCTCCCGCTGGCGAGCAAGGTCCTCGCCATCTCCTCCCTGCACCTCCTGCGGGAGCTGCACCTCGAGCTCCTGGAACCGGCGGCGACGCGGCTCCTTGCGTCCCAGGACGACCCGTACGTGACCATGAACGCACTGGAGGCGATCTCGGCGGGGGCGCCCTCGTCGAACGGGGAGCTCGCCAAGGCGCTCCTCACGCGTTTCTCCCTGGCTGGCTCGCGGGAGGTGCGCGACGCGCTGGTTGCCGCCTTGGGCGAGAAGATCGCCGTGGATATCACGGAGAGCCTGAAGGAGCCCGCGCTCACCGGAGACGACGCGCGGCGCGCCGCGGCCCTTTCGATTCTCGACCGCAGGATCACCTGCGGGCTGGTCGCAAACCGGGACGGCACGGTGGAGTTTCTCTACAGGATCCTCCGGGGCGAGCACGAGCCCAGCCGGAGTTCCGCCGCCCTCATGCTCTGGAAGATGGGCGATGACTACGCGCCCGAGGTCCTGCGCGACCTGATCTCCACGGGCAGTGATGAGGCGATCGTCGATGTCCTCCGCCGGCTCCAGGGGAATCTGCGCGAGCCCATGGTGTCCGCCCTCTCGCCCCTGTTCCGCAGGGAGAGCGAAGCGGTGCAGGCGGCTCTCAGGGAGCTTCTCCTGCAATCGGGGGAGAGCTTCGTGCGGGAACGGGCCATGGAGATGGCCCTGCAGGCGCGCGGGGGAGTCTGCGCGGAGGATGAGGAGCCCTCGATCTTCGACGAGGCCGCCCCGGCGGTGGAGCTGCGTTCCGAGCGCTCCACGTTCAAGTTCGAGCGGGAGAACATGCAGGAACTGGTGATGTTCTTCTCGGACATCCAGGGGTTTTCAAAGAAGGCGCAGGTCCTCTCCCCCATGCAGCTCTCGGCGCTGCTACAAGAGTACGAGAAGATCCTGCTCACCCACGTCGAAGCGCACCGGGGAGAGCTGGTGAAGCGAATGGGTGACGGCCACATGTTCGTCTTTCAGGAACCGCTGCCGGCGGTCCTGGCGGCCATTCGATTGCAGAAGAGCCTCCGCCGGTTCAACCGCTACCGCGACGAGAACACGCGGGTGGTGATCCGCATCGGCATCCACAGCGGCAGAGTCGTGCGCAAGGCGCAGGGCGATGTCCTGGGCAACGCCGTGAACATCGCCTCGCGGCTTGAAAACTCGGCGCGCCCGGGCTCCATTTTCATCTCCGAACAGGTCCACGACAAGGTGAAAGACTCCGTCCATGCCCGGGAGATCGGCCACATCACCGTGAGGAACATCTCCGAGCCCATCCGCGTGTTCGAGCCCTTCGAGATCGTTCTGGATCTCGCCGCCGAGCTGGATCCCCTGAAGCAGGTGCGGAGCGCCTCCCCGGAGCCTGCCGCCGCGCCCGGGTCAGTCACCCTGGACCGGGAGACCTACGCCGAGATCGCGCGCTGCTTCTCCGCCCTGGTCGGTGTGTGCCGCAGCGCGGGATCGGGACAGGTTCCCGTCTCCACGATCACCGAGCAGGTGCTCGCGCGATGGAGCCGGCTGCGGCCGCGGCTGCCCGGGCTCGGGCCATCAAAGAAGGAGTGAAGGAGGGCCAATGGGTATCGACAGCGACTTTCAGCGGCGGGAAATCCACCTCCGGTGGCGCGGGGGCGGTATTTCCCGGCCGGGGCCCCGCGGCCATACCGGGGGCCGGTAAGGGCGGCGAACTCCATGTCGACAAAGAACATTTTCGGCCGGGCTCTCGGATTTCTCGTGTCGTCGGAAAATCCGCCTCCGGAGGCGGATTTGGCGCCGACGGGTGACGAGACGTACGTCCAGAGAGTCGTGGCCCGTCTGGCCGGCGGAGTGGCGCACGACCTGAACAACATCCTTTTGGTCGTGCAGGGGTACGCGGAGCTGGCAGTGGAGGAGCCGGACGCGGGACCTGCCGTGCGGGGCCTCCTCGCGGAGATGAGGGACGCCACGTCGCGCGCGTCCCTGCTGGTGCGCGACCTTCTGCTGGTGGGCGAGCGCGGGCCGTTCACGCCCCGTCTCCTCGACCTGTCGGAGGCGGTCAGACGCCGTCTCCCGGGCATCGCTGCCGGCTGTCCCGCGGGTCTCCAGGTTCGTTCGTTACTCGCGGAAGGACTTCGCCCGGTCATGGCCGACGAGGAGCTGGTGGGCCGGCTGCTGGAAGCTCTGTGCGCACGTGCGCGGGAGGCCATGCCCTACGGCGGCGTCATCACCATCTCGACCGAGCCCGGTCCCTCCGAAGGGCCCTTCCCCGCGGTTCTTCGAGTCCGCGACACGGGAAAGCCTCTCACCGAGGAAATGCGCGCCCGGCTTTTCGAGCCGTACCTCCCCGGCCCGTCCGGCGGCAAGGGACAGGGGCTGGGCATGTCGGTGGCCTATGCCGCCGCGAGGCGGCTCGGGGCGGACATCCGCGTGCGTTCAGTGGACGGCACGGACATCGAGGTTGCCCTTTCCTCGGGCAGCGCGCGCGGGCCGGCGGCGCTCGCGCAGCGCGCGGCAGCGGCCCGGGCTGCCGAGCCCGACCGGCAGGGCCGCGTCCCGCAGGGAACGACGGCCGCCACGATCCTCGTCGCGGAGGACGATGAGATCCTGCGCTCCCTCGCCGTGAAGGTCCTCACCCGGGAAGGCTACGCGGTGCTCGTCGCACGCGACGGCCAGGAGGCGGTGGAGATTTTCGAGCGTGATGGTCCCACCATCGGGCTCGCTCTCCTAGACGACGTGATGCCCCGCATGGGGGGACGCGCGGCTCTCGCCCGCATTCAGGAAATCGCCCCGGGCCTCCCCGTCATCCTCTGCAGCGGGTACGCCTGGCACCTGGATGACGTCCCGGCCGCGGGCGCCGGGTACTGCGAGACCCTGCAGAAGCCGTGGCAGCCGCGGGAGCTCCTGCAGAGGGTGCGTGAAGGGCTGGAGTCCCGCCGGTGAACACCGGCGCGCGGATCCTCTACATCGAGGACGACCCGGGACTCTCCCGGCTGGTCCGCGCGCGGCTGGAGGCGGAGGGATACCGCGTGGAGCTGTGCGCCACCGGCGCAGAGGGACTTGCGGCATTCGACGAAGCCCTCCACGACCTGGTGATCGTGGACTACCAGCTGCCCGACTACAATGGCCTGCAGGTCCTGGAAATGCTCGTCACGCGCGGGGTTTCCACCCCGGTGATCATCGCCACCGGGGTGGGCAGCGAGGAGATCGCGGTGCGCGCGATGAAGCTCGGTGCCGCCGACTACATCAACAAGGAAGCCACGGGGAAGTTCTTCCATCTCCTGCCGTCGCTCGTCGAGAAGACGATGCGCCAGCACGAGCTGCAGAGGCAGACCCAGCGCGCGCAGACCGAGCTGCGCGAGAGCGAGGAACGACTCAGGTCGATCCTCGCCTCCATCGACGATGCGGTGCTCGTCACGGACAAGTCTGGTCTTTTCGTCGCGGTGCGGGCCTCTGGTTCGGGGACCAGCTCACCGACTGCCTCGGCCGGCTGGATCGGGGCCACCTTCGACGACGTCTTTCCCCGCCCGGTGTCCGCGCTCTTCGAGGCGGCTTTCACGGCGGTGCAGGCGAACGACAGGGTCGAGCAGTTCGACTACTCTCTGCCCTCGGAAGGCGGGGAGGTGTGGTTCAATGCGAAGGTCTCGCCGCTAAAGGACATGAACCGGGGGTTCGCTGGGGTGACCATCGTCGCGCGCGACATCACCGTCCGCAAGCTCTCCGAAGAACGGCTGCGCCTGGCCTCCCTCGCCGCGGATGCGGCCAGCAGGGCCAAGTCCGACCTGCTTGCGGGCATGTCCCACGAGCTGCGCACGCCGCTCACCGCCATCATCGGGTACGCGGAGATCCTGTCCAACGAGTACTTCGGGTCGGTGAATGAGCGGCAGAAGCAGCAGCTGGAAATCATCCTCCAGGCCTCCCGGCACCTCCTCGACCTCATCAACGACATCCTGGATATCTCGAAAATCGAATCGGGGAAGACGGAGCTGGAGCTGGGTTCCGTGCGCATCAGCACCCTCGTCACCCACACCGTCGCGCTGTTGAAGGAGACCGCCGCCCGGCGGAAGATCCGTGTGGACACGTGCCTTCCCGGGGAGGTCGATTCCCTGCAGGTGCCCGCAGACGAACGCCGCATCAAGCAGGTCCTCTTTAACCTCGTCTCCAACGCCCTGAAGTTCACCCCGGAGAGCGGGAGCGTCGAGATTGCCCTCCGCTTGCGTGAAGACTCGCTCGCGGCCAGCGTCACCGACACGGGCATCGGCATCCCGCGCGGGGAGCTGGAAAGGATCTTCGACGCCTTCTACCAGATCCGGGGCCGGCCCTCCATGATGAAGGCGCCTGGCTCCGGGCTCGGCCTTTCCCTCGCGCGGCAGATCGTCGAGCTGCACGGGGGCCGCATCTGGGCGGAGAGCGAGGGCGAGGGAAAGGGAACCCGCATCACCTTCACGCTTCCCCTGCGCCGAGCGGCGTCCTGACGAGACGCCGTGGCGCTCAGAGCGCGCCGGAGAGGACCGGGGAGCCCGTCGGAGCGGCACTGCCCCCCCACGGCTCGACGGACACGGCGAAGGAGCGGAAGTCCTTGAAATCCAGGGGCACCGTGAGCAGCATCGATCCGTAGCCCTCCGCATCGGGGCTGAATACGCCCCCGCTCCTGCGTTCCCCGTTCCTGACGAGCCAGAGCTGGTACTGGTGTCCGGGATCCAACCCGTGCAGGCCGGTCACCGCGAGCACCCCCTTGTTGTCTGCCGGGTCCAGAACGATCGTGCCATAGGCGTCCCGCGTGTCGCCCGTCCCGGCGAGGAGTGCCGTCGTCAGCCTCGGCTGCACTCCCCGCACGGAAGGCTGCAGGACGCCCGACCACTGGAGAATGTTGCCGGCGCCCAGCGCCACCGCAAGCACCGCAGCGACAGCCGTGAGTGCGGGCCAGGGAGATTTCCGGCGAGGGGGAGCGGGTCGCCTCACTCCTCCGATACGCTCCAGGATGCGCTCACGCATCCCCGGGGGAAGGTCGCGGTGCGGCGCCGAGGCCGCCAGACGGCCGGTGACCTCGCGGAAGGAGACGAGCTCGGCGCGGCAGGATGCGCACCGGGCGAGGTGCTTCCGCACCGTGTTCTTTTCCTCTTCGTCAAGGATCCCCAGGGAGTAGCCGGGAAGGAGATCCCGCGTCGAATGCTCGTCATTCATGGATTGCTTCCCCTGTACATACGGATTTCCCCCGACGACGGATTGTCATTCACCTTCCCGGTTTCCAAGGCTTGTCCGCAGTTTTCTCATGGCATCGCGTATCCTCGTCTTCACGGTCCCAAGCGGCTCCCCCAGGACCTGCGCGATCTCCCGGTGGGTGAGACCCTGGAAGAAGGCAAGAGACAGCGCGCGTCTCTGGTCGGCGGGAAGGGCGGCCACGGCGTCCCTCACCTCCTGCTCCCGGAACGACTGCCAGAGGTGATCACCCGGATCCGCGGCTGAAGCCTCGGGGAGGGCAGCGGATTCATCGCCGGGCTGCGGCAGGTCCGTTTCCCGCGTGCGCCGGGACCGAAGGACATCGATCGCCCGGTTGCGGGCGATGCGGGCGAGCCATGTCACCACTTTTCCCCTGTCGGGGCGGTACGTGCCGGATTTCTCCCAGACGCGCATGAAGACGTCCTGGCAGACCTCTTCAGCGCTTGCAGCGTCACCGACGACGTGCATCGCTAGCCCGTAGATCATCCGTGCGTACCGCTCGTAGAGGAGACTCACCGCGCCGGCATCCCGATGCGCGATCATGTCGATCAGCTCCTCGTCAGCCGCTTCCCCTGTCTTCATGCTCCGCCCATTGTAGCGCATCTCCCGCCTTCATACAAAGTTAACACTGGCTGTGCATGCTCGTCGGGGGGACATCGCGGAATGATCAGGATTCTCTGTCTTTGCGTTCACAACTCCGCCCGAAGCCAGATGGCCGAGGCGTATCTCAGGAAGCTCGGGGGAGACATCTTCGAAGTGGAAAGCGCCGGTCTCGAGCCGGGGAAGCTCAACCCGTGGGTCGTGCGGGCGCTCCAGGAGGAGGGCATCGACATCTCAGGCAAGAAGACCCAGGACGTGTTCGACCTGTTCAAGGCCGGCCGCACGTACCGCTACGTGATCACGGTGTGCTCGAAGGAAGCCGCGGAGCGCTGCCCCATCTTCCCCGGCCGGGTCGAGCGGCTGCACTGGCCTTTTTCCGACCCGTCCGCCTTTCGAGGCACCGATGAAGAGGTCATGGCCCAAGTGCGCGAGGTACGTGATGCGATCAGGGAGAAGGTTCGGGAGTTCGTGGCCGAGGTGAGGGAGCTCGCCGTCTAGCAGCACCCCGAGCGGCCGGCCGCGGGCGAGGACTCGCAGCTCCCGCAGGTGGGCTGGGTTCCGCGCAGCATGCCGCCGATGATGGCCGCGGCGCATCCAACGCCGGCCTTTACCGTGATCGCCCCGGAGGCGCAGTTGCGCGCGCACGCCCCGCACTCCATGCACGCATCCCGATCCACGATCTGCGCCTTTCCCCCGCCCATGGCGAAGACGGCGTGCGGGCAGACCTCGATGCACTCCCTGCAGCCGTTGCACCTTTCCGGAGTCAGGACAAGTGTTTCGCCGTTCTTCAGGTAGCTCAGCTTCATGTCGATTCTCCTACAGCGTGAAGACGCGCGTCACGACGGTCAAGCCTATGCCGAGGAGGAGTGAGGCGGCCATCGGAATGATTCCCCGGCGGACCTCCAGCGCGGCACCGGGCTGGCTGGTGAAGGTCGAAGAGCCGGTGAAGTTCATGGCGATGAAGGCGACGATCGCGGAAACGAGCAGCACGATTCCCGCGGCCGAGGCTGCGGAAGCGCCTGACGCAGCGGCTGATAAGGCTCCCCACGCCAGTCCGAGGACGGCGCCCTTCAGCGCGAACGCCTTGAACGGCAGATACGGCAGCAGGGCGGGGAAACCGAAGACGGCGACGAGCACCCCGCCGGCCAGCGGGATGAAGAAACCGAAGAACCGCGTCCCGTAGCCGGGGGAGAAGGGGAGGCCGGACAGGACCGAGGCGGCCAGTATGGCCAGGAGCACCGGCCACGCCTGCGCGAGCTCCACCGGCGCAACCGCCATACGGTCGGGAAGACGGAAGCGCACCTCCCTCATCGCCTCGTCCTTTCTCTGTCCCGCCGCGAGGTACGCGCGGATGTCCTCCGCGCGGACGGGCCCGTACTTCACGGTCCACCCGATGGCCTTCTTCACCTCGGGGGCCGCGACGCCGGGCGCGCCGAGCTGCGGCAGGATGAGCGTCCGGTGGGACACAACCTCCTCCAGCCTTACCTTCAGTATCCGCTGTTCCAGCTCGCGCGTGCCGAAGGTTCCCTTGCCGGCTGCGCACCAGACATTGATGCCCTTCGTGTCCAGGACGAGGATCCATGCGTCAATTCCTTCGAGACTCTTGCGGAGGGTGTCGAAGCTGAGCTTGTAGTTTGCCGTTACGAAAACCGGAGACTCCGGCCTGGGGGTGCCGGCTGCATACAATCCCGGCAGCACCGCGTAGCGATCCCTGCCGATGTTCCACCTGACCTTCACCCCGCCCCACACGTCGCGGCGCGAGAGACGCGTCGTGACGACGGGCACGGCTCGGCCGTTCACGCTCACGCTTCCCACGATCCAGGGCTTCCGCGATCCGCTCACATCCTGGAGGTCCATGAGCGGCGCCTTTCCGCAGCCGCAGCTGATTTTCTCTTCCATTTTCATGCCCCTTTCAGTCCGGTGACTCGTCTCTGCAGCAGGCCCCTTCGGGATTCCTGCGTTTCTGGCGCATCGCATCCGCGAGCAGGGCCACGGACCGTACGACGGCAGAGCGCTCGTTCCTGGGAATGAAATCGAACAGCCGGGTGTAGGACGCGTCGCATTGGCTGTTGATTGTGCCCGCGGTTTCCCTGCCTTTCTCGGTCAGGCAGATGACCTGCTGGCGCCGGTTGGCCGGATCCACGCTCCTGTCGATGAGACCCGCCCTGCATGCCGTGTCGACCGTGCGGCTGAGCGTGCTCTTGTCCAGCTCGAGGAGCGAAGCCAGCTCGGTGACGCTCGTTCGGCCCCTGCGCTCGACCTCGAGGAGGAGGTGGCACTGGGCAAATGTGACGCCGCAGCATCCCGCCTCGGAGGTCATGGAGAGCTCGACCTCCCGCTCCAGTACGCGGAGATTCGTCCGGAAGTCCCGGATGGAAACGTCAGTCTCGATCATTTCGCCTCTCCATGGATGTCCTATAAAATAGATGTAATATACAACAATTGTAGTCTACATATGTGTCACTGTCAAGCGCTTTTTGGAATTCTCCCAGCAACCGCCATGCGCGTGTTTGGATATACCGTGCACGCTCGGTATATTCATTTCATAGGAAACCGCGGGCGACCCCATTGCTCCCGAATCGGGCAACGGCAGGAAGAAACTCGCGGGTCTCCGAGTGCCGGACCTCGAGAGCCGCCGCCGCGAGGCGCTGCGCCGCGGCAAGAACCCTTTCCGCCGATTCCTGATTCTCCTCCAGCGCATGGCGCCGCTCCTGATCATCGTTGGAGTCGGAGTCCTTCTCTCCCTCAACGCGACAATTCTGAATGCGTTCCTGCTTGCGCTGAACTTCGTCTGGCAGTTCGCCTTCGGGATCCTCATCACCCTCATCCAGTTCGTCGCCATCGTCTGGTTCATGTCACGCTCCCGGGTGGAGCGGATCAGGCCGGAAGACCCGAAGGTGATCACCTTCGACGACTACTGGGGTCAGGCGAACCTGAAGACCCTCGTGCGGCAGTGGCTGGGGCTGCTCTCGGACCGCGAGGTGTTCGTTCGCATGGGCGGTCGCTATATCAACGGCCTGCTGCTCTATGGGGAGCCTGGCACCGGCAAGACAATGCTCGCCAAGGCGATGGCGGGCGAGGCCGGGGTGGCTTTCATCTCGATGGAGGGATCGGGCTTCCGCAACATGTTCTGGGGCGTCGACACCCTGAAGATGATGTGGTTCGTCCGCAAGGCGCGCAAGATGGCGCGGCGCTACGGGGCGGCCATCGCGTACATCGACGAGATCGATGCCGTAGGCGCCTTCCGCGGAGGAGTCATGGGCGGACGCGGCGGGCCCGGCGCGGGCGGCGGGATGGGCGGGATGGGGGGCATGCTCGGGATGGGCGGCTCCGGCGCCCTCACGCGCCTGCTCTACGAGATGGACGGCCTTGGCGTGCGGACCCCGGTGGAGCGTCTGCGGGCAAAGGCGGCGAAGCTCTTCGGGCGCAAGCCACCCCAGAGGAACTGGCACGTGCTGTTCATGGGATCGACGAACAGGCCGGACGTGCTGGACCCGGCCCTCGTGCGGCCGGGCCGATTCGACCAGCTCATCCAGGTAAACCCGCCGGACAAGGCCGGCCGCCGGGAGATCGTGCAGGGGTACCTCCGCACCGTGCGCCACGACGACACGGTGGATGTCGAGGCGATCGTGGCGGACACCAGCAAGTCCACCCCGGCGCAGATCATGGCGGCCATCACGAAGGATGCCGTGCGCATCGCGCTCTTCGGGGGCCGCACCGTTCTCGGACAGAAGGACATCGAGCAGGCATTCCTCCAGCAATGGATGGGCATCGAAAACCCAATCGAGGAGATGGCCCCGGACCAGCGCCGGCAGATCGCCGTGCACGAGGCCGGTCACGCGGTGGCCCAGCACTACCTGCTGCCGGACCAGCGGATCGTCCACCTCACCATCGTGGCCCGCGCCCAGAGCCTCGGGTTCATGCTCCCGCTCGACCAGGTGGAGATGTACTCCTACCCGCTGCGGAGGATCGTGGCGGACATCATGATCGGGATGGCGGGCCACGTGGCCACGCGGATCGTGTTCGGCGAGGAATGGACCGGCGCGTACAGCGACTTCCAGCAGGTGCGGGCACATCTCCGCCACCTTCAATCGCTCGGCTTTTTCGGGCCCCCCGTCTCGGAGCCCGGCATGGAAGGCCCGGGCAAGATGGACAAGATCCTCGGAGACTTCTGGAAGGACCTCGAAGCCCGCGTAGAGACGCTTCTGCGCGCTCATTGCGGGCAGCTCATCGCGCTGGCCGACAGCCTGCTGAGGCGTTCCTCGCTCAGCAGGAACGACGTCCTGGCGATCCTGGAACCCGCCCCCGCCGCGGCGAGTGACGGCGGGAGGGACGCGGAGACAGTGCCGGTCCCCGCGCCCTCGTGCTCGGAGCTGGACCTCGTCGCCGCGCAATGAAACGCGGGATCTCCCTTCTTCTTCCGGCCGCCGTGCTGCTCCTGGAGTCCTGCCTTCCCCCGCGGGTCACCCTGCCCCAGAGCCCGGCGCTGCGATGGCTTGAGCGGAGGACCGGCCGAATTGCCCTGGTGGCGCTGGACGGCAATGTCCGCACCGTCGACCAGGCCGGCGGCGCGCAGAAGGACGTGACCTCTGATGCGTCGGTATCGGAAGACGGTTCGGGCGTCTCCTTCTACTACCAGTTTCCCGCGTGGTCGCCCGACGGCAGGTCTCTTGCCTTTGTCGGGATACGAAGAACCGCGGAGACGGTCATGAGCGCGGGTGTCTGGACCGCCCCGAACGGAGGGACTCTCCCGATCCAGGTCTATTCGAGCGATGACCGGGTGCCCCGGTTTCTCTCGTGGGCGCCGGACTCCTCGCGCCTGGTGTTCGTGACCGGCAGGGGACGCAGCGCCCAGGAGCTGGACACGGTCGCCGCCCAGGGCGGAACGGTGCGGATCCTCGGGGAAGGATCGGCGTTCGCGTGGCGCTGGAAGAGCGGCGCCGCTGCCATTGCCGTGCATTCCGTGAACGACGCAGCCGGAGGGCCGGTGGAAAGGGTTTCCATCCTGGATCCGCAGGGCATCCTGGGAGACCAGGATCTCGGCCCGATCCCCGGCGCTTTCGCGGCGCCGGCCTGGTCCGCCGACGGGCAGGGCATCATCATGGCAGTGAGCGAGACTTCCGGATCGACACTGTACCTCGAAGACCGGGGCGGCGCCGATGGGAAGCCTCTGGCGCACGTCGAAGGAGACGCGACGATGGATCTCTCCCCCGACGGAAGGCGTCTGGCCTGGGCGGCGGGGGGGCCGGAGAAGAGCCGCAGGCTCTTCGTTCTCGACCTTCCCGGCGGACGCCTGACAAGCGGAGCACCCGCGGCCTCCCCCGCGCGTGCCTCGCCACGCGCACTCACGGGTGACGACTTCGTGGCGGCATTCTTCTGGTCTCCCGACGGCTCGAAGATCGCCTACTTCGTGCCCTCCACGTCGGGAGACCAGGGCTCTGACCCGATGCTGACTCTCAAGGTGCTGAATGTGAGAACCGGGGCGGTGCGCACCGTGACGAGCTTCCGGCCGTCGCCGTATTTCGCCGGCCTGCTCGACGAGTACGGCCAGTACTCGGAATCCGTCCGGTTATGGTCGCCGGACGGCAGGTTCCTGCTCTACTGCTCGATGGGGCCTGACAGCTTCGACGTCATGGTGGCATACGCCGATCAGCCCATCGCTCCCCGCAAGATCGCCGACGGCCTGATGGCGACCTGGTCGCCCCGCTAGAAAATGAGGCGGCGCCGACTGCTCCTCGGGGAGAGCCGGAATTCCGCCGATATGGTATATTTCTCCCGTGCCGAGACAGAAATCCCGGCGCGCCGCGCTCTGCGCCACCGTTGAGAAGGCGTTTGACGTCCTAGGCCGCAAGTGGGCGGGGCTCATCATCCGCGAGCTCTCCGCCGGACCCCGCCACTTCTGCGAAATGGAACGGGGCATCCCGTCTGTGAGCGCGCGAATGCTCACCGAGCGGATGAAGGAGCTGGAGGCCGCAGGCATCGTGCGCCGCACGGTGGACACGGGCACGCCCGTGCGCACTATCTACGATCTCACGGAGAAGGGCCGCGCGCTGATTCCCGTCATGAGGGGAATCGAGCGGTGGGCGCATACCTGGTCAGACTCCTGACGCGCGCGCCCCTTCGCCCCCGTCGCGCCAGCGCGCCAGCGCCGCATCCCACACAGGATCCCTGGGCGGATCTGCCGTGATCACCAGGGGTTCCTTGCGCACGGGGTGAATGAATGACACCTGCCGCGCGTGCAGGTGGATTCCCCCGCCCGGGTTCGACCGTGCCGCCCCGTACTTCAGGTCCCCCTTGATGTGACATCCAATGGCGGCGAGCTGCGCCCGGATCTGGTGGTGGCGGCCTGTTTCCAGCTCGATCTCCAGGAGGTGGTAGCGCTCGAGGCTGAAGAGGAGCCGGTAGGAAAGGCGCGCCTCGCGCGCCGCGGTACCCCGCGGATTTGGCGCCGCGGCACCCCGCGGATTTGGCGCCCCTTCGCCGGGTCCAGCGACCGCGTACGACTTGTTCTGCGCGGGATTCCGCTTCAGCCAATGCACAAGGGATCCGTAATCGGCAGGCGGCCGTTCCGCCACCATCGCCCAGTAGATCTTTCGCACCCCGCCTTCTCGGAACATGGCGCTGAGGCGCTCGAGGGCCTTGTCGGTGCGGGCGAACAGAACCACTCCGCTGGTAGGCCTGTCCAGGCGATGCGGGATGCCCACGAAGACATTGCCGGTCTTTCCGTACGTTGTGCGAAGATGCTCCCGCACCCGGTCCGCAAGAGTCGCATCGCCCGTGCGGTCTCCCTGCACGATGTCGGACGGCATCTTGTTCACCGCGAGAATGTGGTTGTCCTCGTAGAGGATGCAGAGCGAATCCCCGGTCACTCGGTGTATCTCCCGCCTCCGGTATAGCGGGAAACGCGGGAAAAGAAAACCCGGCGGCCGGGGAACGGGGGCTACTCCGGCAATCCTTCCGGAACGAACCGCAGAGACAGCGAGTTCACGCAGTGGCGCGTATTCTTCGGCGTGAACCTTTCCCCAAGGAACACGTGCCCGAGGTGGGCCCCGCAGCTCACACAGGTGATCTCTGTCCGGTCGCCGTCAGCGTCCGTTGTGCGCCGCACCGCCCCCGGTATCTCGTCGTCGAAGCTCGGCCAGCCGCAGTGGGAATCGAACTTGTCCTCGGAGTGGTACAGGGGCGCATTGCAGCGACGGCACATGTAGGTCCCCGCGGCCTTGTGGGAGACGTATTCCCCGCTCCATGGCCTCTCCGTGCCCTTGTGAACGATGATCCGCTCCTCTTCCCGAGTGAGCGGATTGAGCTTGTCTTTCATGGCGGGTGAGAATTTCGGCACGGGAGCGCCCCGAGTCAATGGATCGCAAACCCGGGCACGACGCGCCCGATCACTCCGCTTCTGCTTGGCGCATCCGGTTTCAGCCCGCGCGCCAGGCACGCGAACAACCCGATGAGCTGCCCGACGACGACGTCCGCGAGAGGACGCAGCTCCTGCGTGACGGAGGCCCCGACGCGGGACACCGGCAGCAGCTCATCAGCGATCCCGTCGAGCTCCGCGGCCCGACGGTCACAGACCGCGAGGACTCGGCTCCCCTGACCCGAGGCGCGCATCTCCCTGAGCAGGTCTACCTCATAGCTCCGGCGGGAAGGGTCGGTTGAAAGGGAGGCGACGACCGCACACTCGCGGCTCACGAACACGCGCGGCCCGTGACGCACGCCGAGGTACGTGTCGGCATTGGCAGCGATCATCCCGTCGGTCATCTCCAAGACTTTCAGCCTGCTCTCCTTCATCGATGCGAAGAGGTTTCCCGTTCCCAGGAACTGGATGCGGGCGGCGGGTGCCTCCGCAAAACTGCGGACCAGGTCCACCTCGTTTTGGAACAGCAGCTCGACGGCTGCGGCCGCAGCTTCGACATCATGGCGGAAGGCATCGAGGTTCCCCAGGTGTGCAAGGGCGATGACGGCAAGGGTCATCGAAGAGAAGGAGCTGGTCATGACCAGGGAACGGTCGTTCGTCTGCTCCGGCAGGAGAAGCAGGAACGTGTTTCTGCTCCGGGCGGAAGCCAGGGCGAGTCTTCCTTCCCGGTTGCACGTGATGACGAGGTGAGACGACCCGGCAAACAGGGAGCGCGCGCGCTCGAGCGAGGCAATGGATTCGGGAGAATCACCGGATCGCGCAAGATGAACGAAGAGGTACCTGCGGCCCTTGAGTATCACCTCATCAGGATGGGTGATGAACGTGGTCGTGGGCACCGTCGTGACTGCCGTGTCCAGGCCGCGGCGCAGCGTGTCCTCGGCGGCCCCGCCGACGTATTCGGACGATCCCGCACCCATGAGCAGGACGATCGCCTCCCCGCTTCCCCGCGCGCCTGCCGATGCCAGGAACTCGATCAGACCATCCTCATTCTCCTGGACCACACGAAGGGTTTCCTGCCAGGCGTCCGGCTGCTGCCGGATTTCTTTCGGCGTGTGCTCGACGCCGAGCGAGCTCTTCTCTTCCGGTGAAAGACCGAGCAGCTCCTGAAGCCTGTCCATGAAAGGCAATACTACCAGACTGCGGAGGCCAAAAAAAGGACGGCCGTGCGGCCGTCCCTTTCTGTTTCCCGTGACCTCGCCGACTCAGCCGCCGAGGGATCCCTGTGTCGCCGTGAACGTGGTGCCGCTCACGATCCCTTTCACCGTCACTTCAGCGCCGACGGTGACTGCCGCCAGCAGGGCCGCCGCGTTGGTGAGCCCCGAGACATTGACGGAGACTCCCGCCATGGTCAGGATGCTGCCCGCAACGGCCGAAACTGGTGCGCTGAGCACCGTTTCGCCGGGCCCGGTCTGCCGCTCGACCTTCGCTGCCACAATTGTCCCCGTGGACTTGTCCGCGTAGCCGCTCACTTCCAGCGTGTCGTTCACCGAGATGTTGGCAAGGCTGAACTGGGAGCTGCCCGCCACACGGTCATCCCGGAAGATCGTCCGCGCGTCGATCGTGAAGACCACGCCATCCAGCGTGAGGGTACCCGCCGAGGTGTCGACAGCCGACACCTGGCCCTTCGCCTCGATGTTGCTCTCCGTCTCGACCTTCACCTTGTCCGCGACAAGGACGCCGCCCTGCATCGTGCCTTTCACTTCGACCCGGACGCCGTTGGCAACCCCGCTCACCAGGGCGCTGTCGGCGCTCACGTTCACTCCGTCCACCGTAAAGGTGGCAGGCGATCCGCCGACGAAGTTGCTCACCACCCCGCTCACCTCGGTGTGCTCGCCGTTGTCCGCCTTGGGTTCCGTAATGAGCTTCACCTTGTCGGAGGTGACGCTCAGCGGGTTTGAGTACGCCGCGAACTTCACGATGACCAGGGAGCCATTGGCGATGCCCGCCGCGAGGGAGCCGGTGAAGTTCACCGTCACCGATTTCCCGTCCTCATTCGTCAGAACGAAAGAGCTCGTTCCCAGGGCGCTCACGATGCCCCGGATGGCGAAATCCCCGCCCGGCACCTGCTTCTCCACCCGGGTTGCGTTCAGCACATTCGCTGCCGGGTCCGCGGTCCCGCTCACTTCGACCCTGTCGCCGGCCGCCAGCCCCGCGAGGTTGGCAACACCTTCGAACACTGTCGTTGTGCTCGTCGCGACCTTGTGACCGAAGACGTAGAACACCCCGGTCGTCGTGTCGATTGCCGGCGAGGCATCGATGGTGCCCTGCAGCTCCGCCGCGTAGACGATCTCGCTCGCGTCGCCCTTGCCCGAGCTGCCGTTGACGGTGCCCTTCACAACGACTACCATGCCTACTTTCAGGTCCGAGTCGCTGTGGTTGGGCGTGTCGCCGACGCTGATCGACGCCGCGTTGTCCGCGTACTCCACGCCGTTGACGTAGACGCTGCCCTTCGCGGTGATGACGCCCTTGCTGAGCGCCGGTGTCCCCGGCGCGCCCCCGAGGGAGCAGGCCATGACGAGGACCGCCATGCCCGCGGCGGCCGCGAGCGCCTTCATCGCCGGGCCCGAAAACCAAGAATTGATCATACGATTCCTCCTGTGAACGACACCCGCCACGGGGCGCCCGGGGGCGCCCGCCGGTCTGTATCGTTCGATTTCTATATGCATCACGGAATATATAACACGCCCGCAATATTTCAATGTCACCAGACGGTGCGTCCGCCGGGCGGGCCGAAGGGGTCGGGCTTGCCACTCCCGCGCGCAGATTCTATCCTCGGCCCACCTATGAAACGCAGAAACCACGCAGCGCTTCTGGCCCGCCTGGCCGCGGACTATGAGCGGCACTCTCCCCGGTCCGCCGCGATCCAGCGCGATGCACTGAAGCACCTGGTCGACGGTGGCAGCCACACGATCCGCCTCTTGCAGCCCTTTCCCCCGCGCATCGCATCGGCGCAGGGCGCCTACGTGACGGACGATGACGGCCACCGGATCCTGGATTTCTGGCAGGGCCACTACGCGAACATCCTCGGCCACAACCCTCCCGTCGTCGCGGAGGCGCTGTCGCGCGCCTTCGGCTCGGGGGCGGGCCTTCAGACCGGCTTCACTGATGCCCTGCAGGTGAAGACCGCGGAGCTTCTCTGCTCCCGCACCGGCGCCGAGCGGGTCCGCTTCACTTCCAGTGGGTCCCTTGCCACGATGTATGCAACCTTCCTTTCGCGGGGATTCACGGGCCGGGAAACTGTCATGAAGGTCGGCGGCGGATGGCACGGCGCACAGCCGTGGGGACTCGTCGGGGTCGATTTCCATGCGGAAAGCGCGCACAGCTTCGAACAACAGGAAAGCAAGGGTCTCCCCCGCGCCGTCGCCGAGCACGTGATCGTGACGCGCTTCAACGATACGGCAATGCTGGAAAAGCAGTTTGCAAAGCACGGCAGCCGCATCGCCTGCTTCATCTTCGAGCCGTTCCTCGGCTCGGGCGGCTTCCTACCCGCGACAAAGGAGTTCCTTCACGCAGCCCGCGAGCTCTCCGCGAAGCACGGGGCGCTCCTTGTGTTCGACGAGGTGATTTCAGGCTTCCGATTCTGCGCCGGCAGCATCGCGCGCCTCTTCGGGGTACAGCCCGACCTCGCCACCTACGCAAAGGTCATGGGCGGGGGGATGCCCGTGGCGGCAGTGGCGGGAAGGGCGGATGTGATGAAGCTCGCCGGCAGGGGTGGAGGGGTGAAATTCTCCGGCGGCACCTACTCATGCCATCCCGCATCGATGCTCGCCTCCCACACGATGATGGAGCATCTCGTTGCTCAGGAAAATGTGGTATATCCCCGCGTCACCGACCTTGCGGCAAAGGCCCGACAGGCAGTCGAACAGGCGTTCGCTGGGGAGGGAATCACCGCAAAATGCACGGGCCGGGAAAGCGATGCCATCCCCGCGAGCTCCATGGCCGCGGTGCACTTCCCCTACGATCCCTCGACTCCATGCAATTCTCCCGACCAGACCCGGAATCCCGATGTCTGCGACGTGGAGCTCTCAGACACGGTCCTACAGCTGGCCCTGCTGCTGGAGAACGTCTTCGTCATGCACGGCCTTGGGGCAGTGAGCATGGCGCACACGGAGGAGGACATCGAAAAGCTGGGAGAGGCGTGCAGGAAGGTGGCGAAGAGGATTGCGCCGTTTCTATGAATGGGCGTCAGCCTCCGCGCCCGATCTCGCTTTCGTTCGGCGTCGATGAGGAGGCGAATGCACTCCCGGGAGTGGGTTCCCTCTCTTGCTGTGCGTTTCGCTGTTCGACGAAAGCATTTTCCGATCGAGTTAAGCTGAGAATCTACACGACGGGCCGGCGGAAGCGCTGCTGGAAGCCGTGATAGATGCGTAGTGGGTGAGCCTGCTTGACGGTCATGCGGTACCCTGTAAGTCGCTCCTCCGGGCGGCTGATTAAGAATTACCTGCATTAGTTGGGATGTGGCGTCCACTCGTGGTACACTTATTGATAGCAGATTGCCGCGGTGCGACAATAGGATTTGCTGCTGGCGTGGCGCTTGAAGGCGGGCTATCACTATAACGACGAACAACGTGCAAGTCAGCCTTGGCTTTCCGAGGGGACATGCGCACGCGCCTCAACTATAGATGGGCAATGGACACCGAGCTGAAAAAGGGCTAATTTCCAGATTCATAAGGGAATAGCTGGTTCCAGGCAGGAGTCAGGAGGCTATCAGATGAAGCAGAGATTCATATTGGTTATTCTTGCTCCGCTGGTTCTCTTTTTTGTCTCCTGTCCGGTGCCTTCCGGTGTCCCTTCCGGTGCATCTCCCGTTTCCCAGGACTCCCCGCAGGGAAGCTCCGGTGGCTCATCTCTGACGCTGGAACTCGATGCGAGCCGCGGCCAGGCGGTCCTGGCAATGAAGAGCGGCGCCCGCATAGACATCAGCGGAGTTGGTGATGATGGTTCCGTCGTAGCATGTGTGGAAGGCATGGGACTCGCGACGGTGGACCAGGAAACTGGAAGGAAGTCTCTCTCTGGAAGCGGGACGACCCTGATCGTCGGAACACGCAGCGACGGAATGCCAGGCATCTGGGAGTTATCCGGAGGGAGGGTCAAAACCGTCATCGACGAGGAAAGCGGCTCTCTGACGTCGTTGCTCCCCGCCTCCTCCGAACATGACGGCACCTTCAAGGGCCAGTTCGGCTGGGTCTATCATGTGATGGGGATCAGCGAAGACGGGAAGATCATCATCGGCTACGCGGAGAACAAGAAAGGGTTTTCCCGGGGCAATTTCCACATCGATGCAGGCACTACCATTGGCGTGTACTGGCGCGTCTCGCGGCATCCCGCCAGGCATTTCTTTCTAGTGTCTCGCGCGCGCATCATCGGCACTTTCGACCTGTCGAAGCTTCATGGATCCGGCGAGGAGGACCGGCATGGGAAGAGCTGGATGACAAGGAACATGCTGGATCATCTGAAGTGGTTCCTGCTGGACTACCTGACCTCGTATCTCATCATGGTGGACTTGAACGGGGTCCACCATGATTCGGCGAACGACGTCTACCTTGTCACGGGCACCGACCAGGACAAAAACCCTGCGGTAGCAACTATCGATCTCAAAGGCAATATTACTATCACTGCCTCCGCGCAGACGGTATCCGCTGTCTACGTTGCAGGCTACTACAACGCCGGGTCCAACGACGTGGCAGCCTACTGGAAGAACGACGCCTCAGGTGTGCAGGGGCTGTACTCGTCGAGCGCAGCGCGGGCGCTGGGGGTTGCGGTGTCGGGCACCGACGTGTACGCAGCAGGGTACTACACCAATTCGAAAGGCAACTTCGCCGCCTGCTACTGGAAGAACGGGGTGCTGGTTGACTTGTACAGCGACACCAGCGGCAGCAGCAGCGCGCGGGCAAACGCAATTGCGGTGTCTGGCACGGACGTGTACGCGGCGGGATGGGTGGGCCCGGTCGGCGCGCCCAGGGCCTGCTACTGGAAGAACGGGGTGCGCACGGACCTGTATCTGGCGGACAACTCGGAGGGGTTGGGGGTGGCGGTGTCTGGCACGGATGTGTACGTGGCCGGGTACTACACCTCTGGTGGGCTGGATGTGTCCTGCTGGTGGAAGAACGGCTCGGCGGGCAAGGTGGACCTGTACGGGACGAGCTACTCGCGCGCGGCTGCAATTGCGGTGTCGGGTGCGGACGTGTACGCCTCGGGCTACTACCTTTCCGGCACGGCACTGGCCTGCTACTGGAAGAACAACGCTGCGGGCAGGGTGGACCTGAGCACGGCGAACTCCAACGCCGCCTCGATCGTGGTATCCGGCACGGACGTATACGTGGCGGGCTACTACCGCAACTCGATCAACAACTACGCTGCCTGCTGGTGGAAGAACGGTGCGGCGGGCAGGGTAGACCTGTACAGCGACACAGTGACTTCGAACCAGGCGCAGGGGCTGGGCATCTGTGTGGACGGGGCGGTGGTGTACGTGGCGGGGCAGGTGAACCAGGGCATGCCCGGTGCCTGCTACTGGAAGGAAGGGGTGCGAACCGACCTGTACTCCGGCGGCACCTCGGTTGCCTATTCGATAACAGTGAGCCACTAGCCGCTGAACCCGTCCCCGCCAGCGGTCGTGCACGTTGCGGGCTACTACAACGCCGGGTCCAACGACGTGGCAGCTTACTGGAAGAACGACGCCTCGGGGGTGCAGGGGCTGTACACGTCGAGCGGTGCGCGGGCCCTGGGGGTTGCGGTGTCTGGCACCGACGTGTACGCGGCGGGCAAGGTTGATCTGTACGGGACGAACTACTCGCGCGCGGTTGCGATTGCGGTGTCGGGTGCGGACGTGTACGCCTCGGGCTACTACCTTTCCGGCACGGCGTTGGCCTGCTACTGGAAGAACAACGCTGCGGGCCAGGTTGATCTGTACAGCGACACGCTGACTTCGAACCAGGCGCAGGGGCTGTGCATCTGGGTGGACGGGGCGGTGGTGTACGTGGCGGGGCAGGTGAACCAGGGCACGCCCAGTGCATGCTACTGGAAGGACGGGGCGCGAACCGACCTGTACCCCGGCAGCACCTCGGTCGCCTGTTCCGTTTGCTCCTCCCTGTAGAAGCTCTTTCTGAGCGGCTGGCTGCCGCTCTCTGTCCGCATGGCCGAAAAGCGCATCACCCGATATAGTGATATAGTCTTTGTCGACAGTTTGTCGGCGATGGCGGTCGACTCATTCTCTTCATCCGCGGAGGAAAATGGTGAAGATGCGGTTTTTCGTTTTGGTTGGAGCGCTGCTCATCCTTGTATCGCCTTCCTTGGCTAACGCGCAGACGACCTGGACGGGAACCATCAACACTGACTGGAGCAATGGCGGCAACTGGACCGCCGGTGTTCCTAATGCAACCGTCAGCGCGACCATCCCCGTCACTGTGAACAAGCCCGATCTCACGAACTTGGCTACCAACGGCAATACATTGAACCTCAGCATTGCGAGCGGGGCTACCGTCAATATGGGCCCGCAGAGCCTCACGGTGGCCGGCAACCTCACCACCACATCGGCAGGTGGCAACTACTTTACCATCACCTCCGGCACGCTGCAAGTGAACGGAACTTCCTCGATCCAGGGGAACATCACGGCCTCGTTAGCGGGCACCATCACGCTTACGGGCGCGATGACAGTCAACACGGCCAACCTCACGATATCCACTGTGGGCGGGCCGATCACCTTCGGCAGCACGGTCACGGGCTTCGCCGGCACCGAGAACCTGACTGTCAACGCAGGCGCTGGGCTGGTGAGCTTCGGAGGCGCGGTGGGCGGGGCACCGGGGCTCGCCTCGCTTTCGGTGACCTCCACGAACGCGGCGGCCAACGCGATCACGATTCGAAGCGTTACCACAACCGGGGCCCAGGGCTATACGGGCAACGTGACCCTTGGCGCGGCGGCTGTGCTGAGCTCCAGCGGGAACGGGAATGTGACGTTCAGCGCGACGCTGAACGGCGGGAATACGCTGAGCGTTGGCAACGGGACGGGGACGGTGACCTTCACGGGGATCGTGGGAGGAGGGACCCGTCTGACAAGTGTGTCGGTGACCTCGGCGACGGGCACGACGGCGATCAACACGACGGGGATCAACACCACGGGGCTGCAGAGCTATGCGGGAGCGGTGACTCTGGGAGCGGCGGCGGTGCTGAGCTCCAACGGGAACGGGAATGTGACCTTCAGCGGGACGGTGAACGGCGGGAATACGCTGAGCGTTGGCAACGGGACGGGGACAGTGACCTTCAGCGGGATCGTGGGAGGAGGGACTCGTCTAACGAGTGTATCGGTGACCTCGGCGACGGGCACGACGGCGATCAACACGACGGGGATCAACACCACGGGGCTTCAGAGCTATGCGGGAGCGGTGACCCTGGGTGCGGCGGCGGTGCTGAGCTCCAACGGGAACGGGAATGTGACCTTCAGCGGGACGGTGAACGGCGGGAATACGCTGAGCGTTGGCAACGGGACGGGGACAGTGACCTTCAGTGGGATCGTAGGAGGAGGGACGCCGCTGACGAGTGTATCGGTGACCTCGGCGACGGGCACGACGGCGATCAACACGACGGGTATCACCACGACGGGAGTGCAGAGCTACGCGGGTGCGGTGACGCTGGGTGCAAATGTGGTGCTCACTGACAGCACGGTGAGCTTTGGCAGCACGGTAACAGGCGGAGGGCTCTACAGTCTGACGTTGACCAGCTCAGGGGGGATCACGCTGGCGCTGAGCAGCATCACGGGGCTGGTGAACTTCACGAAGAACGGTGGGGGCCTGGTGACGATCTCAGGGACGCTGACGACCACGGGGACGCAGACGTGGACGGATGCGGTGAGCTTGGGAGGGCCGACGACGCTCATCTCGAGCGGGAACGGGAACATCACGTTCAGCGGGACGGTGAACGGCGGGAATACGCTGAGCGTTGGCAACGGGACGGGGA